>MRWG01000826.1_pt1 | contig 107672 bp, 115 predicted proteins | sample 1013341 | NCBI WGS metagenome assembly MRWG01 (sample SAMN06117577, study PRJNA244670) | biofilm metagenome | biome: Water; feature: Cathode Biofilm; material: Biofilm; isolation source: microbial consortium enriched at the cathode of a solar microbial fuel cell | place: USA: District of Columbia...
GCCGTCAGCGTCGTCTTGCCATGGTCAACGTGACCAATCGTCCCGATGTTGCAATGCGGCTTGTTCCGCGAGAACTTTTCCTTGGCCATTGCCCTATCTTACCTTTTGCCTGACCCTAATCTATGATCGGTCTTGTTAACGCCTGCCGTCCCGCCGTAACCGGCCACAGGATCGGCCCCTTCAAGTGTCTTCGAGCGTGAACGCTCCAGAAGTTCAAGAGATGGAGCGGGTGAAGGGAATCGAACCCTCATCGTCAGCTTGGAAGGCTGCTGCTCTACCATTGAGCTACACCCGCCTTGAGCGATCCTCTTGGATCCGTTCCTATCCCGCATTGACCGGTGGTGGAGGGAGTTGGATTTGAACCAACGTAGGCATAGCCAACGGATTTACAGTCCGTCCCCTTTAACCGCTCGGGCATCCCTCCGTGCCAGTCAAAAATCTGTTTAAACCCAGTGAGTTCCGGCAGAAAATCCCTCACTCTCAGTGAGCGGGTTTATGCGGACCTCCCCAAGCTGTGTCAACCGAAAATCCGCTAAAATGCATAAAAGCCCCCGCAGCGCCTCTCTCGTTTTATTCAATCGAGCTCGAAGCACTGTGTTGACTTGCGTTGCGAACGCCGGTGGCCGGGACTATAAGCGGCCTCATGAAAGAGCGCAAGCGCCCGGGCCGCCGGGAAATCGGGAAAAAAGAGGCAATTCCGGGAAAGCAAGGGTCCCGGCGCGGCGCCCGCTCGCCTGCCGGTCAAAGCCCTTACATTTACGGGCTGCATGCGGTCGAAGCGGCGCTGCAAAACCCGGCCCGCACCCTCCATAAATTCCTCGCGACCCAGAACGCCTGGAACGAAATCACCGCCCGGCTCTCTGCGCCGCCGCGAATCGCGCCGGAGATCACCTCCGCCGAAGAGATCACCCGCCTTTTGCCCCCCGGCGCGGTCCATCAGGGCATCGCGCTCCATGTTGCCCCCCTGCCCGAGCCCGATCTGGAAGAGGCCTGCCTGGAGGCAAGCCGCATCGTCGTGCTCGATCAGGTCACGGACCCGCATAATGTGGGGGCGATTCTGCGGTCCGCCGCCGTTTTCGGCGCCTCGGCCCTTGTTATGACGGACCGCAACAGCCCGCCGCTTACCGGCGTGCTCGCCAAAGCAGCGTCAGGCGCCGTAGAACACGTAAAAATCGCAAAAATCGGCAATCTCTCCCGCGCGCTGCAAGCGCTCAAGAATATGGGCTTTCTCATTGTCGGCCTCGACGGGGATGCCGAGACGCCCCTTTCCGAGGTCGACACCGCCCGGCCCATCGCCCTTGTCATGGGGGCGGAAGGTGCGGGCCTGCGCCGCCTGACGCGGGAAACCTGCGATCTTCTGGCAAAATTGCCCGCTTCCGGACCGATGCGCAGCCTCAACGTCTCCAATGCCGCCGCCGTCGCCCTTTATGAGCTCGCCCGGCCCCGTTAATTCGCCTGCTTTTAAGTCATAAGGCCGCGCGCAAGGCCCGCCAGCGCCAGAAGACACAGCCCGATCAGCGCCACTTTGCGCACCAGCGCCTTATCCACCCGCATGAAGACATGCGCCCCGGCAAAAGCCGCCGCCATCATCACCGGGGCAAGAAAGGCAAAGCGCCAGGCCTCAAGGCTCCCGTAAAGCCCGTTTCCGGCGGCAAAGCCCGCAGCCACAAGGTCTGTGCCGAGGAAAAAGCCGATCAGCGAGGCCCGCGCCATTTCCTCCCGCCCCGGCACGGAGAAGAAGAAAAGCACCGCGGGCGGCCCGCCGATCGCCGCCGCCCCGTTGAGCCCGCCCACCGCAAGGCCCGTCGCCACCGTCGCCGCTTTGCCCGGCGCTTCCTTCGGCCCGATCCCGGCAAGAAGCGCCAAGGCAGCGCAGGCAACCCCTGCCTGAATGACAAGCACCATGGTGTCCGCCCGCAGCGCCATGAGAAGCGCGAGCCCCAAAGGCGTCGCCACCACCATGCCCGCAAACATCCAGAAAAGGGCCCGCCAGTTCACATAGGCAAAAGCGCCAGGCAGCAGCACGGCGCTTGCCAGCACTTCCAGCAGAAAGATTACCGGCACCACTTCAACCGGCGGCCAGATGAGACTGAGCGCGGAGACGGAAAGCAGCGAAGCCCCGAAACCTGCAAAACCGCGCAAGAAAAAGGCAAGCGCTACCGCAAAGGCCGCGAACCACAGCGCCGCCGGGCCTGCCTCCCCGGCCATGAATGTCACAATCTCCACGCCCCCTCCTCGCGCACCACTTCCATGCTGCGCCAGCTTACCCTGACCAGCGCAAGCGGGGAAAAGATGCCTCGAACCTCACAGGCACCCGCCTCAAATCCCCAAAAAGCCTGTTGTGAGATGAGACGGCGGCCAGTATGTTCGCGCCCGAAGCCCTTGTAGCTCAGTTGGTAGAGCACCTGATTTGTAATCAGGGGGTCGGGAGTTCGAGTCTCTCCGGGGGCACCATTTTCCGCGCATAATTCCGCCAGATTTTTCGGCCACCCTCCTTCTTCTCATAGCCAAAGCAGTGAAAGGAGAAGACGCCATGCTGAAAAGGATCGGCTCGCTCCCCGCCCATGTCGTCGCGCTGGAAGCGGAAGGCACCGTCAGCGCCGAGGATTATGAAACCGTTCTTATCCCCGCCGTCGAAGAAGCTTTGAAAGAGCACGGCAAAGTCAGCTTCCTCATGGTGCTGGGCGATGCCTTCGAAACCTATGAGGCGGGCGCGCTCTGGGACGACACGGTTTTCGGCTTCAAGCACCTTACCGATTTCAAGAAAGTCGGTGTTGTGACGGACCGGAACTGGATTGCCGAGACCATGCGCCTACTCTCGCCGCTCATTCCCGCCGAGACCCTTGCCTTCCCGCTCAAAAAGCGCGAGCAGGCGCTTAAGTGGATTGCAAACTGAGCTGCCGGCGCCGGTAGGCCAGCATTGCGATAAAGATCACGCAGACCCCGCCCACCGCCGCCGGAAAGAGCATGGTGGTGAGCGTGTAATTTTCCAGCGCCCCCAAGACGACGAAATTGCGCAGTGCGGCAAGCGCGAAGAAGCTCGCCTGTTCTTCGAACGGAAAGCGATAGGCCTTGCGGAAAGTGGGCCCGAAGCCGAGAAGATCGACGCCGGTCAGCACCACTACCGCCCATAGGGGATCATGCGTCAGATACCAGAGCGGCAACGAGGTCAGCGCGAGCGATAGAAAAGTCCAGTCGAGCCGCGTAATCGTCATATCGCCCCGGCGCCGATAGGCGAGGTACGCCACATAGAAGGTAATGAGCCCCGAAAGCGCGATGGGCCAGGCGCCGACACCCGCCCCATCCGCAAGCTGGGCGAGCGCGACGATGAATGTCACCGCGCCCCAGATCACCCAGGAAAAAACATGCGGCCGCGTCGCGCCCTTATGGATGGAGCGGATATAGGGCCAGAAGGCGAGAAAGGTGAGCGCCACGGCAATGACGCTGAGCAATTCCTTGTAAGGCACATCTTTCTCCTGCGGGGCCGGTCCTTCCTTCCATCTTTTCTATATTTCCGGCACAGGCAAGCGGTTGGCGGCAAGATAATCCGCCACGTCCTTCACGATGGGCGCCACGGCAGAACGCGCGGCGATGCGTTTACGCCAAGCCGCAAGGTGGGAAAGCGCGAGGTCCGGCGCGCCGCCCAGGAAAGAAGCAAAATAGCTTGCCGTGAAAAAGGCGATATCGGCGTAGGAATATCCCTCGGCAATAAATTCTTGGTCCGCAAGGCGCGCATCCATATCGCGGTAATAGGCAGCCATCTTTTCCAGCGCTTCTTTGCATTCGGGCCGGGATATGTCCGCTGCCGCGTTGATCAGCACAATGACATTGGGGAAATAAATTTCGTCGGCCTTCAGTTCCATCAACCGCGCCATGGCCCGCGCCTCGATGCTGCGCGGCCAAAGCGGCGGCTCCGGGAACTTCTCTTCGAGATATTCGAAGATCTGCGTGGAATCGAAAATCTCCACCTCCCCGTCGAGCAGCACCGGCACCTGCCCTTTCGGGTTGAGCCGCGCCACATCGGGATGCAGCGGGTTATAGCGGGTCTTCAAAGAAAACGGCACATACTCGATCTCGCATGGCGCATTCTTCTCGGCGACGGCAATGCGCGCCTTCGTGCCGAACATGCTGAGCGGTCCTGTCAGTAATTTCATCTTTTCGCCCTCTCTTTGTCAGAGAGTGAAGATGTGCACGGAACCGGTTTTTACACGGACCAATTTCGAACCCGCCCGCAATCCTCTTACCCAGGTTCAAGCAAGCACAGGTTCTTCATCGCGCAAGAGCGAGGCGACAAGCGCCTCCCCCGCTTTGCCGGGCGGGCGGCGCGTCGTCCACACCGCCGCGAACCGGCGCAGCGAAGGCTGGGCGATGCCATCGCAGTTCAAGTGCACAAGCCGTCCCGCTTCGATGGCCGGGCGCGCCGTTTCCTCCGGCATGAAGCCCCAGCCCAGCCCCTCTTCGATCATCATGCGCAACGCGCTTTGCGTATCGACGCCCCAGACATCCGTGCGGTGCACGCGGTAATCGAAGGCGCGGATATCGAAGGCGCCGCTATGCAAATGGATCTGGCGGTGATTTTCCAATTCGGCAAGCGGAAAGGCGCCCTCGATCTGCGCCAGCGGATGGGCTGGCGCGGCAACGAGCGCGATCTTGTCCGCGGCCACTTGCCGCCCGTCGATCCCGTCCCATTGACGGCCATGGTCGAGCAGCATGATGCCGAGCGGAAACTCTTCCTCGCGCACCGCCCGCACCACTTCCTCACTTTCCGCCCGGCGCACGGTGATGGTGACGAGCGGAAATTGCGCTTCGAATTTTTTCAGCGCGTCCACAAGAAAGCCTTCCGGGTAAGAAGGATCGGCAATGAGGGGAAGCACCGCCTCCACCTTCTCGCGCAAGGAGCGCGCCCGCGCTTCCCAGCGCTCGGCCCGGCGCAGAAGGATTTCCGCATCATTGAGGAGCGCCTGCCCTTCCGGCGTCAGCGAAACGCGGTAGGTCGAGCGGTCGAAGACTTGAAAGGCGAGCTGTTCTTCAAGCGCATTGATCGCATAGCTGATCGCCGAAACCGCGCGGCCCAGCGTGCGCGCAGCAGCGGCGAAACTGCCGCCTTCCACCACGGCCTGAAAAACCCGGAGCTGGTCGAGAAGGTTGGGGTGCATCTGATTAATCAAATAATTTGAACGAGAACGACAATATTATTCTGTTTTTCCCGTCATGCAATCGCCCTAGCGTCAGCCGGCAATCTCGACATGCCTGAAAGGAGCCGGCCCATGACAACGCACCCGACCTTCACGATTTTCATTCTGCTGCGCGCCGCCGCCCCCTGGCTGCGCCTCACCCATGAGGAGCGCAGCAAAGCGGCAAGCGCCGCCTTCGCCCCCTGGATGAAGGACCACCCGGACGCCAATATCCGCTATTTCGATGCCGAGGCTTTTTCCGGCCGCTGCTCGGACATTCTGCAGATCGAGACAAGCAACCTCGCCGCCCATTGCGGGCTGATGGACCGCCTGCGCGATTCCGATCTCTTCACCGTGCCCTATTACGAGCTTATCGACATCATCCCGAGCGTCGAAGACGCGTTCCGCGCCAGCAATCTGGCCGCATGAGGAGAGGCCCTATGAACGTTTCTGCCTTGCGCTTCCTCAGCACGCTCACGCTTGCCCTTTGTTTTTGGCTCGGCCTTGTCCAATCGGCGATCTGGAACGGCGCCGAGACCCCCGCCTGGATCACCGCGCTGCCGGGCGCTCAAGACTTGGCATCGCATATCTTTGCCCGTACCGGCGCACCGCTCGGCATGGAGCCTTATTACTTTTTCGGGCGCATCGTTCCCGCCGTCTATGCGGGTTTGCTCATTACGCTCTTCTGCCTGCCGCACCTGCGGCCAGCTCTACAGCGCCCTCGCGCCTACCGCCTCATGCTTATCGCCCTTCTCGTTGCACTGGCGGGCGATCTCACCGCCTATTGGGGCGGCGGCTGGTACGGCACGGGCGTCCGGTTCTGGGGGTTCTGGGTGACGGAAGTGCCGAGCCTTCTTGCCGCCATGGCCGCGGCATTGACGGCAGGCATCACGATACGCCGTGAAGACAGGACGGTAGGTCTCGTCCTTGCACTCCTGCCGCTCATGAGCATTCTGGCAACGCTCGCCTTCGCCTATATGCCGCACGGACCGCTTCTCGGTTTTTGCCTTGCCGGTTTTCTTCTCCTTTGGCTACCAAGCGGTTCCCGCCCTGCCGCTTGACCGGTAAGATGAGAGCGACACGGCCAACGCCAAAGGAGAGCCGATGACCGCCGCCGCTCTTGTCTGCGCCTTCGACATTGCCGGCACGCCCACGGGCATTGCCTGGCAGAACTTGCATTCCCCGCCCCCCGCCGAAGGCTGGCGCTGGGTCCATCTCAACCGGACCGAACCTTCCGCGGTGAAATGGGTGCGCAAGGACAGCGGGTTACCGAAACATGTGGCCGAAGCGCTGCTTGCCGAGGAAACCCGCCCGCGCTGCGCCGTCTCGCCCGAAGGCACGCTGCTCATCCTGCGCGGGGTCAATCTCTTCCCCGAAGCCGACCCGGACGCGCTCGTCTCCATCCGCCTATGGATCGAGCCCGGCCGCGTCATCAGCCTGCGCAAAGTCAAGCTGCTCGCCATCGACGACATACGCCGCGCTTATGAGACCGGTGCCGGGCCTGCCAGCATCGGCGACTTCGTCATCGAACTGGCGCGCGGCCTGACCGAGCGCATGGGCGCGGCCATTCAGGACATCGAAGAAGAGATCGATGATCTGGAGGAAAGCGGCATCGACCTGCCGAGCCAGGACATCCGCAAAAGACTGATCGACATCCGCCGCCAGACCATTCCGCTGCGCCGCTATCTTTCCCCGCAGCGAGACGCGCTGGGGCAGCTCGTTGCGGCGAAACCGGACTGGCTGGATACTTGGCAGCAAAGCCGGCTGCGCGAGGTGGCCGATCAGGTGATCCGCTATGTGGAAGATCTCGATGCCTTGCGCGAGCGGGCAAGCATCCTGCACGAGGAACTCTCGAACCGGCTCTCCGAAACGCTGAACCGGAACATGTATATTCTCTCGCTCGTCGCGGCCGTGTTTCTGCCGCTCGGCTTTGCCACGGGCCTTCTCGGCATCAATGTAGGCGGCATGCCGGGGGCGGAGGATGCGGCGGCGTTTTATATCGTCTGCGGTATACTCATCGTTATCGGACTTGCCGAGATTGCGCTCTTCCGCTGGCTGAAATGGATATGAGCATCAGTTGACGTCGCAGGAAACCTCGCAAATCTCCTTGCCGTCCACCACTTCGCAAATGCCCGTGTCGAGCACGATGGAGGCGGTCTTGGCGCCCGGCGCAGGAAGGCCCGGCAATTCCTCGAATTGCGGTTTGACGGGGCTCCCCGGCATGGCAGGCAGCGGCGTGTCGATGCCGGGCCGGTAATTCGTGCCCCTGAACGCCCGCGTCAGATCGATGGCGCATTCGCCTTTCAGTTCCGTCTTGAGCTCTGCGCCCTCTTCCACCGGGCAGTGACCGGCAACCTTCACGATCGCCCATTCAGGCCGCACCCCTTCGCGCAGGCCGTAGCGCTTCGTCTCGCCCGCCGGAATGGTAAGCGCGCAGCCGCCGAAACCGAAACAGGCATCGTTCCCCGTCGCCTTCAGCGTCAGCTCGCCGCAGGTGCGGTTCTTGAAGGAAATGACATTGGCGCTGCCCTCCGCCGCATAGGCGTGGGTGCGGGCGGAGGCAAGCACCGCCGCCACCGTCAAAACAAAAGCAATGAGTAAGCGCCAGATCATGCCGGTCTCCCTTCCTAAGTGCTGCTCCAGCTTGGCGAAGGCGCCGCCTCTCCGCCTTGATCCAGAACAAGCCTGATCCCGAGCATGGCCTTTGAGGAGGAAAAAGAAAAGGCCGGTTCCAGGAACCGGCCTCAGCGGCGTTTGACGCCTCCCTGGTTGATCCAGGGTTGTTGCGGTACCGGCCTCTCGTTCTTCTTGCGGAACGCTCGGGCCGGCGCCGTTTAACTCAAAATTCTTTAGCCCGTCTTCTTGCCCTCCTCGGCAATCTGACGGCCCAATGCCACGATGGTCGGAATTTCATCATCGGCCAGTTCCTTCATGCGCTCCTTGCGGGCCATGGCCTTTTCGACATAGGGCGCAAGTTCTTCATCCTTGCGCTTTTGCCGTTCGGCTTCCTTTTCCTTGAACTCGGGCATGACGTCGCTGGCGAAAAGCTCCAGCGCCTCGCAAATATGCTCATGCCGGTTGCGCCCGCCCTGCTGAATGAACGTCACCTGATCGACGCCTGCCTCCTGGAAGCCGCGCAGATGATCGCGCATCTGATCCGGCGTGCCGATGCCGCGGTTGCCGCCTTCTTCGGGCATCGTGTCGCGCGCCGCTTCAAAAGCATCCCAGATATTCGTGCGGCCCGGCTTGTGCTCACCGAAAATATAATGATGGCCGAGCCCGTAACCGAAGAAGCGGAACCCGTCCATGCCGCGGCGTTTGGCTTCTTCTGCATCCCGGTGCACGGAAAAGCCCGTCACCATGGCGATGTTCGGATTGACCGCATGGCCGATCGGCACGCATTCCTCTTTGAAGATTCGGTAATAATCGTCCACCCATTGCTTGGCCTCCGAGGCGTCTACAAAGGCGAAGGTCAGCGCGCCGATGCCGAGCCGGGCGGCAAGCTTGATCGTCTCGCGGTTCGAGCAGGCCACCCAAAGCGGGGGATGCGGGCGCTGCACCGGCTTCGGCACCACATTGCGGCAGGGCATGGAGAAATACTTGCCCTCGAAACCGGGATAAGGGTCCATCGCCATCATATTGGCGCATTGCTCCACCGCCTCACGCCACATGGGCCGTTTATCGGCGACGGGAATGTTGAAGCCGCCAAGCTCGGCCAGCGCCGAGGATTCGCCCGTGCCCCATTCGACGCGCCCGTTCGAGACGAGATCAAGCGTCGCAATACGCTCGGCGACACGCGCCGGGTGGTTATAGGGCGGCGGCATGAGGTTGATGCCATGACCGAGGCGGATATTCTTCGTGCGCTGCGAACAGGCGGCCAGAAAAACTTCCGGTGCGGAGGAATGCGAATATTCCTCGAGAAAGTGATGCTCGACTTCCCAGGCATGATCGATGCCGAGCTTGTCCGCAAGCTCCACCTGATCAAGCGCGTCCTGGAAAAGTTTCAGCTCATCGCCCTCGTTCCACGGGCGCGGCAATTGGTGCTCGTAAAAAATACCGAACTTCATGAAGCTGCCTCCCTTGGCCTTCCGCTCTTATTGCTTCTTCAAGCGGCTTTGGCCCGCGCGCCGAGCGCATTGAACTGATCGAGCAGTTTCGCGCCCTCCGGCATCGCCTCGAAATGTTCGCGCACACGCGCGTAAGAAAGCTCGCGCGCCTTTTCATGCTGGGTTTCGGCATGCCAATGGATCATGCCCTGCCAGATGGGATCGATCAGGTCCTTGCCCGCAATCGTGCCGCCATCCACGGTCTTGAAGGTAAAGGCGCGCATCTCGGAGACGACGGTCTGCAGATAGCCCACATGAATGGCCTCATCCGTGCGGATGCGCTCAACCATGGTTGCCGCCCGCTCCGCCGCCTCGCGCCGGTCCTGGAAGACATCCGGATCGCGCATAACCTTCTGGCAGAAGCTGAAAAAGGCCTCGGCGCGCACTTCGATCATCAGCACATTCATCAGAAGCAGGATGATCTGCTCATAGACTTCCGGCAGTTGCGGCATCAGGCGGCCCTGGTCCGGACGGCTGATATTATCGGGCTCGATATCGGCGGGATAAGCATTCGCGCCGAAAAGCAGATCGCGCGCGGCAAACCACATCGCATCATGGGCGCCATATTGCGGCTGATCGGGATCGCCCCCTTCATCGGCGCCGTGGGCATAAAGGAGCCCCTTGCCGAGATGTCCCGTTGCCGTCTCGGAAATATCGTCGACGATGATGTCCTGGAAATCCGGCGCGGTGAATTCACACAGCGCCCGCCCGCGCGCTTCGACGATGCCCGTCACCGTCAGCGAATTCCAGAGCGACTGGCCATAGCCGTTTTTGAGGAGAAATTTCTGCTGCTCGACATTCGGAAAATTGCCGTGCTTCAACAGCTCGACCGAGGCATCGATCAGCGGCACGCCCTTTTCCTTCAGCGCGCCCTGCCAGGCTTTGACGGCCGGCCAGCGGTGCAGCGTGCGCGGGGAGATATAAGTGCCTGCTTCATCGAAGCCGCCATGCATCAGATATCCCGCATCCTCCTGCCGCTTGGCATAAGGATGATCCGCCATCAACTCTTCCTGGCTGTAAACGAGCTTTGCCATTGCCTTTCCTCCTCCCAAAGGTCCGGTCTGCCGGTGCTATTGCCGCGTCAACGCCCCAAAAAGAGCCTGCGCGATATCGTTGATCAGTTTGTCCCGGTCGACCTGATAGAGATAGCCATAGGCCATGCCCTGGCTGATGGCGCCGACGATCAGGTGGCCGGAAAGCAGCGGATCGACATCCGAGGGAATGTCCTTTTCCGCGCGCCATTGCAGCACCATCTCGGTCCATTGCGCGGCCCAGCGTTCCATCGGCGAGCGGCGTTTCGTCTCTTCCACCGAGAGCATCGCCGTATTCGTCATGGCCGCGGCCAGCACGCCGGGATTGGCGTCCGAATATTCGTAAATCGCATAGAGCGTTTCTTTCACGCTCTCTTCCACGGTGCGCGCGCGGCCCAAGTGGTCCTGCAGCACGACTTCCAGCTCGTCGCACACTTCGTCCGCGAAGGTAAGAAAGCAGTCGAGCTTGTCCGTGAAATGAAGATAGAACGTGCCGTGGCCGACACCGGCCAGTTTGGAAATGTCCTGCGGACGCGTCGCGTGGTAGCCGCGCTCGACAAAGAGCTGGCGGGCGGCAGCAATCAGCTTGCGCCGGCTTTCAAGCCGCCGGCGCGAGAGGCCGTTCGTCGCATCCCCGCTCCCCGCCTTTTCGGCAGGCGCGCGGGCCGCATCGCTCACGGCTTCCTTGGTTGTCGTGTCACTCATACGTAAAGTCTCCCCCTTCACCTGACAAATTGTCAATATGCATTATGACAATTCGTCAAAAAAGAATGCGCCCGATTCCCCATCGGGCGCAAGCCAGCTCCTCAAAACATCTTGTGAAACGCGCAGCCCGCTGCGTCACTCTTCATCCTGCAGGCGGGAAAAAACCAGATTATGCGCATCCGAAAGCGGCGCGCGGAACCTGTAGCCTGCCATATCGAAGGCTTTCAGCCCGTCCGCATCGCGCACATCGTTTTCGACGATGAAGCGCGCCATCATACCCCGCGCGCGCTTGGCATAGAAACTGACGACGCGTGCCGCCCCTGCCCGCTCTTCCTTGAAGACCGGCGTTATGATGGGCACGGAAAGTTTTTTCGTATCGACGGCTTTGAAATATTCGACCGAGGCGCAATTGACGAGCGCGGCCGCGCCCGCTTCCTCGATATCCGCATTCAAAAGCGCCGTCACCTCTTCCTTCCAGAAGGCATAAAGGTCGCGAGCGGCTGCATTGGCGGGCCACTTGGCCAAGCTCGCCCGCCTCTTCCAAAAGGCGGGGCATCGTGGGAGACGCATCAAGGGCCAGCGGCCCGAAATCGAGCGCCTTGGCAGGCGACACAACACACAGCAAACTCACGCAGCTTTCTCCTCCGCCCCGTGCAGCGCCTTCCACAAGCTATAAGGCGTCACGGGCATATCGATATTCTCCACCCCCGCGACGCGCAGCGCATCGAGAATGGCATTGATGAAAGCGGACGGTGCGCCCACCGTGCCGGCTTCCCCCGCCCCTTTCACGCCGAGCTGATTGTTCTTAGACGGGATCTCGTTATAGCTCGTATCGAAGAACGGCAGATCGTCGGCGCGCGGCATCCAGTAATCCTGGAAGGAACCGGTCAGTAGCTGCCCCGATTCCTCGTCATAAACCGTCCGCTCGCCCATCGCCTGACCGAGCCCCTGCACGATCCCGCCATGCACCTGCCCCGCAACGATCATGGGGTTGATGACGTGGCCGAAATCATCGACGGCAATATAGCGCGTAATCTCGAAATCGCCCGTGTCTCGGTCGATCTCGACTTCACAAATATGTGCGCCGTTCGGATAGGAGTTTCCGGCTTCCTTATATTCGCCCGCCGCTTCCAGCGCGGCGCTGTCCGTTTGGCCTTCGGCTTTGCGCGCCACTTCGAAAAGATCGATGCGCTTATCTGTGCCCACCACGGCAAAGACCGCCTCGCCGTCCGCGCCCCGGTATTCGATATCGGCCACGGCAGCTTCCAGCTCATTAGCAGCGATCTGCTTGCCCTTTTCGATCAGCGTGTCGGAGGCGACGCCAAGCGCGCCCGTTGCCATGTAAACGGCTTTCGAACCGCCCGTGCCCGCGCCGCCCGGCAGCACATCGCTATCGCCGGAATGCACAACGATCTGATCGGCATCGAGGCCGAGGCGGCTGGAGATGAACTGCGTCCAGACCGTTTCGTGCCCCTGCCCGTTCGTCTGCGAGCCGGTATAGGCATGCACGACATTGGTTTCCACATCCACGGCAAGCTGCGCGAATTCGGACATGCCCGCCGCCGTGCGCTCCACGTAATAGCAAAGGCCGAGACCGAGGAGTTTGCCGTCCTTCGCCTTTTCCGCCCGGCGCTTTTCAAAGGCTTCGTAATCGGCCTTGGCCAGCGCATCGTTCAGGTTACGGTTGAAGTCGCCGGAATCGAACGGCAGCGAGGGCTTTTGATTGTAGGGCATTTCCTCGGCGGGAATGAAATTACGCCGGCGGATTTCGATGGGCCCAAGACCCGTCTCGTGACCCGCCTTATCCATCAGCCGTTCGATGAGATAAGAGGCTTCCGGCCGCCCTGCCCCGCGATAAGCATCGACGGGCACGGTATTCGTCAGCACCGCGCGCACATGGTTATAGATCGCCGGTACTTTATAGACGCCCGCCTGCATGTCGCGCGGCGCAAGTGTCGGGATGAACGCGCCGAACTGGCTCTGATAGGCGCCGAGATTGGCGATCGTATCGATATAGATGCCGAGAATGCGCCCGTCCGCATCGAGCGCAAGCTGCGCTTCGGTCACGTGGTCGCGCCCTTGCGTGTCGCTCAGGAAGGATTCGGCGCGGTCCGCCGTCCATTTCACCGGGCGGCCGAGCTTCTTGGCCGCATAAAGCACCAGCGGATATTCGGGATAAGCGAAAGTCTTCATGCCGAAACCGCCGCCCACATCTTCGGTGATGACGCGCAGTTTTTCCGGCGGAATTTTCAACGTGTCATTTGCAATGCGGTCGCGCAGCCCATGCACACCCTGGCTCGGCACGTGCAGCGTGTAGCGGTCCTGCTCTTTGTCATACATGCCGAGCGCGGCGCGCGGCTCCATCGCATTCACGACGATGCGGTTGTTGATCAGCTTGAGCTTGGTAACGTGATGAGCATTCGCAATCGCCGCGCGTGCCGCGTCCTCATCCCCCTTGCCCCAGTCATAGGCAAGGTTGGAGCCTGCTTCTTCCCAGATCACGGGGCTCGAGGGGTCGGCGGCTTTTTCGGTATCGACGACAACCGGCAGTTCTTCGAAATCGATCATCACAAGCTCGGCCGCATCGCGCGCCGCAGCCTCGCTTTCGGCAATCACCGCGGCAATGGCATCGCCGGCATGGCGTACCCGGTCCACCGCCAGCACATGGCGCGTCGTTTTGAACGCAGGGCTGCCGTCCCGCTGCTTGATCAGCGCCACTGCCGCATTCGACACTTCGCCGAGCCCTGCCTCCTGCAATTCCTGGCCGGTCAGCACGTCGAGCACACCCGGCGCTTCGCGCGCGCTTTCGGTATCGACGGAAAGAATTTTCGCATGCGCATAAGGCGAGCGCACGACCACCATATAGGCTTGTCCGGGCGCGCGGAAATCATCCGCATATCTGCCGCCGCCCGTGATCAGCCGGTCGTCTTCCACACGCCGCACAGATTGACCGACACCGAATTTGACCATGGAAAGTCCCCGCTCAGTTCTTGTGAGAATTCAAGCTGAAAAAGCCGATGCCTTTATCTAGGCACCGGCCTTATCGAAAACAAGTTTACCTTAATCCCGGTAAGAAGCGTCCTGCCGGTCGAGCGTGCGCAAAAGCGCGGGCCAGGCCAGATCGCCAATGCCGTTCGCGGTGCCGAATTTCGCCTGACCGGCGGTTTTCTCCGGCACGCCCTGATCCGGCATGGTCAGCTCACGCCCGCCCGACAGCGCGCGCACCTGCATGGTGCAGGCCCGCTCCAGGAAGAAGAGCCGCAGGAAGGCATCCGCGCAGGTCGCCCCGGTGGTGAGCAGCCCGTGATTGCGCAGGATCATGGAATGTTTCTCGCCGAGATCGGCAATCAGCCGCTCGCGCTCATCGAGATCGAGCGCGATGCCTTCATAATCGTGATAGGCGAGATCGCCGAGCACGATCATCGCCGTCTGGCTGAGCGGCAGCAGCCCGTCAGCTTGCGCTGAGACCGCCACACCGTCATTCGAATGCGTATGGATGACGCAATGCGCATCCTTGCCGGTCGAATGCACGGCGCTGTGGATCGTGAAACCGGCCGGGTTCACCTTAAAGGGCGTGTCCATCACGATCTCGCCATCGAGATCGATCTTCACCAGGCTCGAGGCGGTGATTTCATCGAAGGTCAGGCCATACGGGTTGATGAGGAAATGATTGTCCTCCCCCGGCACCCGCGCCGAAATATGCGTGTAAATAAGATCGTCCCAGCCGTAATGGGCAACGAGACGGTACGTGGCGGCCAGATTGACGCGCTGCTCCCATTCGGCAGCGCTCACCTGTTCACGGACCGCAGGAAAGCTAAGATCTTCCGCGACGGACATGGCGTCCTCCCTAATTGCTGAATTGCCTCAAGATTGGCCCGCTGAGCGGCAACTGTCAAACCACCCGGTTAAAAATGCGGGGGCAGTTGACACGCTTGTTGGCGCCCTACCGCCTTTTTCCTCTGCATGGACCCCGGCACGGGGCCGGGGTGACAGCTTGTGTAAAAGGCACCGCGTCGCACCAAACACAACGCGTCACCCCGGCCCCGTGCCGGGGTCCATGAAGCGCCCGTGTCAGGCACAACGCCTATTCCGCCGCCGCCTTCATCTCCGGCTCGAGCACCTTGCCCGGATTGAGAATGTTCTTCGGATCGAGCGTGCGCTTCAGCGTGGCCATGAGCGCGATTTCCGCCGGGCTGCGGGACCAGCCGAGATAGGGACGCTTTTCGAGCCCGATCCCGTGTTCGGCGGAAACGGACCCGCCGATGTCGCGCAAGGGATCATAGACGATCCCCTCCACCAGCCGCCGCGTCTCCGGCGTGCCGTCATGGCTGCCGACAATCACATGCAGATTGCCGTCGCCCAGATGACCGAACACGATCAGCGAATGACCGGGCACTTTCGCTGTAAGGTCCGCTTTCACTTTCTCGATATAGGTTTCCATATCCGCGATACGCAGGCTCACATCGTAGGTGAAGATCGGGAAGAGATTGATCACTTGCGCCACATCGTCCCGCAGCGCCCACATGGCATCGCGCTCGGCCTGGCTCTTGGCGATGACGGCATCACTTGCAAGTCCGGCTTCCAGCGCGCCCATCAGCGCGTTTTCAAAACGCGGCGTGTCTTCTTCCTGATTACCGCCTAGTCCTTCCACCAGCACATAGTAAGGGGAGCCATGCGGCAGGATCGGTTTGCCTTGCGCAGGCTCGGTGGAAACGAGCTTGTAGAAATCCTCCCACATCACCTCGAAGGCCGAGAGCGTGCCGCCCATCGCCGCTTCCATATGGCGGAGGAGTTTGGGAAGTTTGGCGAATTCATCCACCGCCACGAAGCCGGTATCCTGGCTCTTCGGCGCAGCGCGCAGGCGCAAGACGGCGCGCGTAACGACGCCGAGCGTGCCTTCCGAGCCGATGAAAAGCTGCTTCAGATCGTAGCCCGCATTGTTCTTGAGCATCTGGTTCATGGCGGAAATGATGGTGCCATCGGCCAGCACTGCTTCCACGCCCAGCACCAGCTCACGCATCATGCCGTAACGCAGCACGCGGTTGCCGCCCGCATTCGTCGCGATATTGCCGCCGATCGTTGCCGAGCCGCGCGCGCCGAGATCGAGCGGAAAGAAGAAGCCTTTTTCTTCCGCCGCATCGCAGGCCGCCTGCAGCGGCACCCCGGCGCCTGCCGTCATCGTGCCGCTGACGGGATCGATCCCCTCGATCTTGTTCATGCGTTCAAGCGAAAGCGCGATCAGCCCTTCCGCATTGCCGCCTTCCACAAGGCCGGTCTTGCCGCCCCAGGCGACAACACCCTGCCCCGCCGCGTGGCAGGTCTTCAATACGAAGGAGACATCTTCGGTCGTCGCGGGCCGGATCACGGCTTTCGGCGTGCCCAGATGGCTCCAGCCGCCTTGCGCTTTTTCCGCTGCCGCTTCGCCTTCCAGAACCCCGCTCTCCCCGAGCTTGGCTTTCAGATCTTCGAGCACGCCCATGACGTTCCTCCCGCTGTCTGTTTCTTGCGCCGACTATAGCATATCAGCGGCTCAAAATACGCCCGACCGCCTCTTTCCAGCGCCCGTAGCGCCGGTCCGCATCCGCGCCAGGCAATGCCGGATCGAAATGCCGGTCGCAGCGCCATTTCGCGGAAATATCCGCCGGGCTTTGGAAGAGCCCGGCTTCGAGCCCGGCAAGATAGGCCGCCCCCAGCGCCGTCGTCTCAATCACTTCGGGCCGCTCCACCGGGCAGCCGATCATGTCGGTGAGGTTCTGCAGGAACCAGTTATTGGCCGCCATGCCGCCATCGACGCGCAGCGCGTTCGGGCGCGAGAGGCCGGCCCCCTTCATATCCGCCCCCATCGCCTCCATGAGATCGCGGGTCTGGAAGGAGACGGATTCCACCCCGGCCCGAACGATGTCGGCGGCATGGGTGTCCCGCGTCATGCCGAGAATGGCGCCGCGCGCATGCGGGTCCCAATAAGGCGCGCCGAGGCCGGTAAAAGCGGGCACGAGAATGACATGGCCGTCGGGGCTTGCCTCTGCCGCCAGCCTTTCGGAGTCCGCCGCGCTCTTAATGAGTTTCATTTCATCGCGCAGCCACTGGATCGTCGCCCCGGCCATGAAGATCGAGCCTTCCAAGGCATAATGCGTTTCCCCGCCGAGCCGGTAGCCCACGGTCGTGAGCAGCCGGTTTTGCGAGGCGACGAATTCCGTGCCCGTATTCACCAGCGCAAAACAGCCCGTGCCATAGGTGGATTTCATCATGCCCGGCTCGAAACAGGCCTGGCCGATGAAAGCTGCCTGCTGGTCGCCCGCGACACCGAGAATGGGCACTTCCGCGCCCAGCACCTCCTTGCCCGCCACACCGAACGGCGCGCAGCAATCCTTCACCTCTGGCAGGAGCGCGCGGGGAATATCGAACCAGCCGAGAATCTCATCGTCCCAGTCCTGCGTGCGGATATTGAAGAGCAAGGTGCGCGAGGCATTGGTGGCATCGGTCACATGCGCTTTGCCGCCCGTCAGGTTCCAAATCAGCCAGCTGTCGATCGTGCCCGCGGCCAACTCCCCCTTCACCGCCCGCTCACGCGCGCCTTCCACATTGTCGAGCAGCCAGGCGAGCTTCGTGCCGGAAAAATAAGGATCGAGCAGCAGGCCGGTCTTCTCCTGCACCACCGCTTCTTTGCCCTCGGCACGCAGCATCTCACACAGGCCCGCCGTGCGCCGGTCCTGCCAGACGATGGCATGATGCAAAGGCTTGCCGCTCGCCCGCTCCCAAAGCACGATCGTTTCGCGCTGATTGGTAATGCCGATCCCGGCAATGGAGGGGGAGCCCGCTTTCTTCAGCGCCTCGCGGCAGACCTCCACCGTGTCCCGCCAGATTTCGGCGGCATCATGTTCCACCCAGCCGTCTTCGGGATAAATCTGCCGGAACTCGCGCTGCGCAACGGCGAGCTGCTGCCCCGTCTTGTCGAAAACCAGCGCCCGCGAGCTGGTGGTGCCCTGGTCGATACTCAAAATCGCGTGATCCGCCGCCACACTTTCCCCCTTCAAATGCCGCTTTCATCCCGCGCTAGGCTACCGCTCAGGCCGGACGGCGCAAGCCGGAAGGCGCCCTCATGCCGCCTTTACCGCCCCAAACGCTTCTCATCGGCCAAAGAACGCTTATATGCGCAAGAAACCATTCAGAAACGGGGGACGAAAATCCCCCGCAACCATGTTAAACAGTGCCTATGGATCAACACCAGCCCATCGAGACGAAACGCGCGCCCGCCGGGCAGATGATCGACCCCTACGGGCGGGCCGTGACCTATCTGCGCGTCTCCGTAACGGACCGCTGCGACTTCCGCTGTGTTTACTGCATGGCCGAGCACATGACCTTCCTGCCGAAGAAGGAAATTCTGACGCTGGAAGAGCTCGACCGCGTCTGCAAAGCCTTCATGCGCAAAGGCGTGCGTAAGATCCGCCTGACGGGCGGCGAGCCGCTGGTGCGCCGGGATATCATGACGCTGATCCGCTCGCTGGGCGATGAAGTGAAAGCGGGCAATCTGGACGAGTTGACCCTGACGACGAATGGCAGCCAGCTCGCCCGTTTCGCCGATGAGCTTTACGAGGCGGGCGTGCGCCGCATCAATGTCTCGCTCGACACGCGCGATGAAGAAAAATTCGCCGAGATCACCCGCTGGGGCCGTTTGAACCAGGTGGTGGAAGGTCTGGCAGCCGCAAAACGCGCCGGGCTTCAAGTGAAGATCAACACCGTCGCGCTGAAAGGCACGAACGAGAGCGAAATCCCCGCGCTCATCGACTGGGCGCATGGCGAGGGATATGACATCACGCTGATCGAGACCATGCCGCTCGGCGATATCGACGGCGACAGGACCGATCAATATTTGCCGCTCTCCAAAGTGCGCGGCGAACTCGAAGAGCGCTGGACGCTCTCCGACATTCCTTACAAGACAGGCGGGCCCGCCCGCTATGTGGAGGTGAAGGAAACCGGCGGCCGCCTCGGCTTCATCACGCCGCTCACCCATAATTTCTGCGAGAGCTGCAACCGCGTGCGCCTGACCTGCACGGGCCAGCTTTTCATGTGCCTCGGCCAGGACGACGATAAGGACCTGCGCGCCAAGGTGCGGGCGAGCGAAGGCGACGAACTTCTGGAAGCGGCCATCGACGAGGCGATTTCGCGCAAGCCCAAGGGCCATGATTTCGTCATCGACCGCGCGCACAAAGCGCCCGCCGTCAAACGCCACATGTCCCTCACCGGCGGTTAATATCTCTGCTCCCTAGTCTGTTCTGTGGCCCAGGCCAGATAATCGCCGTCCACCCGCCCGAGCGGAATTTCCAGGAGCGCCGGGACGTCATAAGGATGGATGCGGCGCACCTCTGCCATTGCGCGCACTGAAAGCGCGGCAGGTACCTTGATGAAAAGGCTCACCTCCTCGTCGATCTCCACCTTGCCCTGCCAGCGGTAAACCGAGCGCATACCCGGATAGATATTGACGCAGGCGGCAAGCCCCGGCTCCACCAGCGCGGTTGCAATTTTCTCCGCCGCTTCCATATCGCCTACGGTGGTGTAAATGAATAAAAGCGCGTCTTCGCTCATGGGTCCTCCCTTACGATTCCCCCGCCCCCGCCGAACATGTATAGTGCCCGCCACCGGCCAAAGAGCCAATGCGCCAGCCCGCGCCCAATAACGAGACGGCCAATGACGTTTGAAAAAATCGCCTTTGTCGCCACGGATGTGTCCGAAGCGCAAGATGCCCTGGAACAGCTTTCCAAGCGCTACGGCAATTGCCCGCCCGAAGAGGCCGATGTCATCGTCGCGCTGGGCGGCGACGGGCTGATGCTGCAAACGCTCCACCGCTATATGGAAAAACGTATCCCCATTTATGGGATGAACCGGGGCTCGGTCGGCTTCCTGATGAACGAATACCGGGACAACGACCTGAAAGAACGGCTGAACGCGGCGGAGGTAACGACCCTCCACCCGCTGAAGATGGAAGCGGTGAGCGTCGATGGAAAAGAAACCTCGGCGCTTGCCATCAACGAAGTCTCGCTGCTGCGCGAAACGTTTCAGGCCGCAAAAATCCGGATCGCCATCGACGGGCGCGTGCGGATGGAAGAAATGATCTGCGACGGCGTGCTTGTTTCAACGCCTGCCGGCAGCACGGCCTATAATTTTTCCGCGCAAGGCCCGATCATTCCCATCAATGCCGAGCTTTTGGCGCTGACGCCGATCAGCGCCTTCCGTCCCCGGCGCTGGCGCGGCGCGCTCTTGCCGCATACGGCTTCGGTGACGTTCCATGTGCTTGAAGCCGCAAAACGCCCGGTCTCCGCCGTGGCCGATCATACGGAAGTGCGCAATGTGGAATGCGTCACCGTTTCGGAGGAAAGCAGCATCGACCTTCTGATGATGTTCGATGAAGGTCACACGCTCGACGAGCGTATCCTCGCCGAGCAGTTCATTCATTAGGCGTCTCAGCCCATAATGTTTTCAAGCTTCTCTTCGGTCACGGCATAGCCCGCTTCGGCGGGAATGGTCAGCACCGCGCCCTCGCCGCGTTTTTCGACCTTGGGCAGCACGGTGACGATCTTTTCCGCCTGCGCAGCCTTGAACGCTGCTTCCATATTTGCGCTCTTACCGAGCTTCAAAAGGTTCATCCGCGTCGGGAAGATTACCGTGCGCGTGCCTGCTTCCGCTTCCCGCACCGCTTCATTCGGATCGATCCAGACGGAATCGACCGATTCCCCGCCATCATGGGCGGCGACATGGTCTTCCGGCGCAACGGCAATATAAAAATGCGTGTCGAAACGCTTCGGCATCATGTCCGGCGTGATCCAATGAGCGAAGGGCACCAACATGTCGCAGGCAAGCTCCAGATCGAAATGGGTCAGGAACTCGGCAATACCCTTCTCGCTGCGATTGAGCGGCTCGCGCCAGCTTTCCATTTCTTCGAGGCGGCTGCCGGCAACGAGCTTGCCCGTTTTGTTGTCATAGGCAAGCAGCACACCCGATTCCTCGAATGCCTCGCGGATCGCGCCGACCCGCAGCGCCAGCAGCGTATCGTCGAGTCCATCCGCCCCGCGGCAGAGCCCACGCACTTCCGGCGCGCTGTCATGCTTGTCGATTTTCCCGCCCGGAAAGACGAGCGCGCCCGAGGCAAAGTCGATCTGGTGATGGCGCACCACCATGAAAACTTCGAGCCCCTTATCCCCGTCCCGCAGCAACATGATCGTCGCCGCCGGAATCAGGGCGCCGGATTTTTTCTCGCTCATATATGTCCTCCCAAGAGACGCAGCGTTTTCCGCCGTTTTTGGTTTTGAGGCTTTCCCGCCCCTTCTTCCTTGCTAGCAGAGAGAGCGGGAATGGGAAAGAAAAGCGCAAAACTCGAGGAAATCCGCGCCTTGAACACGCCAAAAGGGACAATTTTAGATTTCCGCTTCACCGCCTTCTAACGCCCGCTTGCTAGAAACGGGAAGGCACAAAAAGCGGCGGACCCATGCTCCAGCAATTGGATGATTTGAATGATGCAAGAGCGGCCATCGCCCTCGATCAGGGCGAGTTTCATCTGCTCTTCCAGCCCAAGATCGAGCTTGCCAGCGCCAAGATGACCGGCGCGGAGGCCTATGTGCGCTGGGCCCATCCCGAGCTTGGCCGGCTCTTGCCCGCTAGCTTCCTTTCCGCCCTCGAGCGCCAGGAGCGGCTGGCCGACCTCACCAACATGGTCCTGCGCGAAAGCGCCCAGGCCGCGCGGCGCTGGTACAACCAGGGCCGCAGCTGGCATGTAACGGTGAACCTTTCCCCGGCAGAACTCATCGACCCGGAACTCGGCGACCGGCTGACCGCCCTTGTCGATGAATGCGAGCTGCCTTACGGGCTTTTCGTTTTCGACATTCCGGAATCGGCTTTTCTCGTGCGCGATGAAAACCTGATCCCGGTGCTTGAAGATATGCGCCACCGCGGCTTCGGCCTGGCGCTTGAAGGACGCGGCGCGATGACCGCCTCGGCGGAGGACATTCCCCTTGCCCTTTTCAATGAGATCAAGGTGTCGGGCAGCGCGATCATCAAATTCGCCCTGACGACGAAATCCGCAGGCGGGCTCATCGCCGAGCGCCAAAAAATGGCGGCGGCCCATGCCCTGCCGCTGACGGCGGTCGGCGCGGAAGATGCCCGCACACTCCATGCCCTGAAAGAACTTGGCTTCACTTATGCCCAAGGCGCCTTCATCAGCCGGCCAGCAGAGGCACGCGTACTCGACACATGGACAGTGCCTGCCGCCGTCAAAGCCGCGCTGACCGGGCCCGCCCCCCGCACGCGCAAGGCCACAGCACCTCAACGCGCAGAGAAAAAACCGGCGTCCAAAGCCGCCCCCCTTAAGAAGAGCCTGCAGGACACCGCTTTCGGGCCGGAGATGGTGACGCTTGATTTCGAAGCGATCGGCGATTTCGATCTTGCCTTGCCGGGGCCGGGAAATTTCAACCCGCTCTGCCTCATCATGGCCGAACGCATGCGCCTCATCCGCCATGCCCCGCAGCTCCATGGCCGCCGCGTGCCCGGCATCGGTAAGCGCATCGTCATGAAAGTGCCCGAACCGCCCATGAAAAAACCGAGGCGGACCGGTATGCTGGCCCGCCTCGGCTTTTAAAGCCCGTTCGGCTTCAATCAGACGCGTTCGATAATCGTCGCAATGCCCTGGCCGACACCAATGCACATGGTGCACAGCGCATAGCGGCCCTTGCGCCGCTCCAGCTCATAGGCCGCCGTCGTCAAAAGCCGCGCCCCGCTCATGCCGAGCGGATGGCCGAGCGCAATCGCCCCGCCATTCGGGTTCACATGATCCGCATCTTCCGGAATGCCGAGATCGCGCAGCACGGCAATGCCCTGCGAAGCGAAAGCTTCGTTGAGCTCGATCACATCGAGATCGTCGGTAGTCAGGCCTGTTTTCTCCAGCACCTTGCGCGTGGCAGGCGCAGGCCCCATGCCCATAATGCGCGGCGGCACGCCGGCGGTCGCCATGGCAACGATGCGCGCGCGGGGTTTGAGACCATGGGCGGCAATCGCCTCTTCCGAGGCAATGATCATCGCGCAGGCGCCGTCATTGACGCCCGAGGCATTGCCCGCCGTCACCGTCCCGCCTTTGCGGAAAGGCGTCGGCAATTTTGCAAGATCTTCCAGCGTCGTTTGCGGGCGCGGATGCTCGTCCTTGTCCACCACCGTCTCGCCCTTGCGGGTGGAAATGGTGACGGGCACGATTTCTTCCGCAAGCCGCCCGGCTTCCATCGCAGCGCCCGCCTTCTTCTGGCTGCGGTATGCAAAAGCATCCTGGTCTTCGCGGCTGATCTGGAATTCCTCGGCGACGTTCTCGCCCGTCTCCGGCATGGAGTCGGTACCATATTGGCTCTGCATCAGCGGATTGACGAAACGCCAGCCGATCGTCGTGTCATACATCTGCACATCGCGCGCGAAAGCGGTGCCGCCCTTGGCGACCACGAAGGGCGCCCGCGACATGCTCTCCACACCGCCCGCCAGAATGAGATCGGCTTCACCGGATTTGATGGCCCGCGCGGCGGTACCTACCGCATCCATGCCCGAACCGCACAGCCGGTTGAGCGTTGTGCCGGAAACGCCGACGGGCAGGCCCGCAAGCAAAGTGGACATGCGCGCCACGTTGCGGTTGTCTTCGCCTGCCTGGTTGGCACAGCCGAAGATCACATCATCGACCCGTTCCCAATCGACGCCGCTCTGGCGTTCCATCAGCGCCATCAGCGGCACGGCGCCCAGATCGTCCGCCCGCACGCTCGACAAGGAGCCCGCATAGCGGCCGATAGGCGTGCGCACGGCATCGCAGATAAATGCTTCTTGGGAAGAACGGATCATTGTCGGCCTCATCCAGTGTGAATCAGGATGGGGACCCTATCAGCTTTTTTCCGTTGCGTCAGGCAACCTTTTCTGTAGCCCGCTCTGCGCTTTTGCTCAGCTGCTGTTCGTGGCGGATGAGCTTCGCAAGGCCTGCCAGCAAGAAATCGAGATCCTTGGTTTCCATGCCCTGATATTGGGTCAGCACACGCTCGACCATGCGGGCGCGGAAGGCCGGACGGCCGAGATCGAGATGCGCTTCCTGCAGCTCGTGATAGATGTCGAGGGCCACACGGAAGGCCGGATAGAAGACTTCCGGCAGGCCAGCGCGCGAATAGATGGCGCGGAAGCCGAGCGGGCCTTCATCATGCACGAGCCGCCATACTTTCTGCTCCGGCAGGCCGGTGAGATAGGCCATCGCAGCTTCGACGAAAAGCATTTCGCCGAGGCAGGCGGCGCGCAGGATCAAAGACGGCGTCAGACGGCCATTGCCGGCAAGCTGGCGCACGAGATGCGGCATGTCGTCGGCGCGCGCATTACTGTCCACCAGATTGACGGTGGCGCGTTCGCGGCTTTCGTCGATGAGGCGCGCAGCAACGTCCTCGCTAATGTCATGCTGCTCGATGAGATAGGTGCGCAGCCGGTCGGACACCATCGTGACCAGGCGCTCGATCATTGTGACCGGCAGATCGCCCCGGCGCACCAGCGGCGCAGCAATGCTTTCGTCGTCACCGTAACGATCGACCACCTTGCTCATCGTGTCATCGGCAATCTCCGCCCCGTCATTGCCGACAAGGCGCACCACGGCGCGGCGGTTATCGGTGTTGACGAGCGCCTCACTCACCGGCGCGGAAACGGTGGCGCGCCCGGCAATGGCGACCTGCTTGGCAGCCGAACCTTTGACGATGATGTCAATGAGATCGGCATCGGTAAGAACGGGAGACTCTTCGAGAATGGGCGCGGCCACTTCGTCGATATCGCGGGCGAGAATACGCACGATGTCGCGCGGCGCACCGGGCAGCGCGCTCAGGCTTTTCGACAGGCTCTCGCGCACCAGAACGGCGGCGTCATGCACCATGAAGCCGAGAATGTCCTGCGCCAGCTCACGCTGGCGGTCGGTCAGTTCCACATTCTCGTATTGGCTGGCAACCTTGACCGCGACCTCGGCCCGCACCGTGTCGGAAGGTTCCGTCAAAAGCCGCTCGATATCGCGTTCGCTGAGCGCCAGTGTTTCCGCCATGGTCCGTTCCTTTCGAGCTTTCGCGCGCATGCCCGCTTCTGCGAGACATCTTTGGTCGGGACAAATTATCAATCAGACGTTAATAACCCGTTCGGCGGGTAGGTCGTTTTTTATGAAAGCTCTATTAAGATCGAAGGCGGATTTCCGCTTCCCCTTCAACCCCTTAACGAAGCGCTGCTCACTCCGCCGGGGAGCTTTCCTCCGCCGGCGGGCTGCGGAAAGGGTAAACGAGCTGATCACGGAAACGTGCCGGCATAGGCTCATGAATGCCGATCCGCGCAGGCGGCCGCCGGCTCGGATCGTCATAATACGTGCCGAAAAGCCGGTCCCAGAGCATCAGGTTCTCGCCGTAATTGCGGTTGCCCTCTTCCAGCCGCATGGAATGGTGCCAGCGATGGAGCTGCGGGGTGTTAAAAATGAAATCGAGATAGCCGGTGCGCGTCTCGATATTGCAGTGGGTCAGAATGCCGATAAAGGCCGTCGTCGCGCTCACCCAGAGGAAAACGTCGAGCGGCGCGCCCAGCACATAAAGCAGCGGCTGACTGAGCAGAATGCTCCAGAACGTATCGACGAAATGAAAGCGCCCGGTATTGATGAACCAGAGCCGCGTCACCGAATGATGCACGGCATGGAAGCGCCAGAGAAACGGTATTTCATGGGCAAGCCGGTGCGCCCAGTATAGGCCGAACTCGGCCACGACCAGCCCCAGCACCGCCTGCGCCCAGAGCGGCCAGCTTTCCGGCCAGATCGCATAAGACGCTTCGCTCGGATCGACCACCGCAGCCGCGCCGACCGCAGCCGAAACCACAACCGCCACTTGCACCAGCCCCTTATTGAGCAGCGTGTGTGAGAGATTGGCCAGCGTCTGATGATCGTTTTCCAGCCAGGTCCGCTCATGCGGCAGAAGCCGCTCGAACAGGCCGACCGTCAACGCAAAACAGACATAGACCGCATTGAAGACGAGAACCGGATACTCCGTCTGCATGCCGAGCCCCGTCAATGTCAGCGCCGTGGCCAAAAGCCCCGGCCAGATGACATAGGAGACGGCGCGCCGCCAACCGGCCGCGCTATGTGTGGGTTGCATTTCAGACGGTTTACTCACCTCGCCCTCCGTTCGAACACTTTTGGGCCGCCATACCGGCAGCCGCAGGCACTTGCTGAGGGTTTTCATGATTAGCCCCTTTACCGGGCCGGTGCAATTTCCCCAAAAGCACACCTGAACACTTATTTGGCATGTGCGATACAGGTGGCCGCCGCAGGGTCGAGATCCAGCCTTTTGCGCGCGATAGGCTCACCGCAAACCGCACAGAACCCGTATTCCCCCTCGTCCATACGGGAAAGCGCGGCATCGATCTTCTGAAGCTGAACCTGGCGGCGGCGCGCCGTTTCCTGCGCCATGGCCTGGGCCTGCATGGCATCCATGCGCGACAGCCGTCCGACGCTCTGCTGATCCAGCGTCACGGTTTTCACCGCCTCGCGGGAAGCACCGGAAAGCGCATCAAGCTCGTCCTTCTGCGCCAAAAGCAGCGCTTTGTAGCGGGCAAGCTCCGATTCTGTCAGATCGTCCATGGGCTGAGCCTAGCCCTCCCCCGCAAATCTGGCCAGCGAGCCGCAGGCTCGTGCTTTGACAGGCCGCCCGTTTCGTGGATGATCCGCCCATCAAAATTTAAAACCAAGAACCAACAGCAATAAGCAAATACGGGGAACGTCACATGCTCGAAGGCATCCGCGTCATCGAAATGGCAACCTATATCGCAGCGCCCGGCGCCGGCGGCATTCTGGCCGACTGGGGCGCGGAGGTGATCAAGGTGGAGCCGCTGTCCGGCTGCCCCATGCGCAGTTTCTTCAAATCCGTGGGCGTCGATCATCTGAAAGGCAATCCGGTCTTCGACCTCGACAACCGCGGCAAGCGCTCCGTCGCCCTCAACACGGCGACACCGGAAGGGGTGGAAGCGGTCAAGCGGCTGGTGAAGGACGCCGATGTCTTTTTGACCAATGTGCGCCCCGGCGGGCTGGAGCGCGCAGGGCTGGACTATGAAAGCCTGAAAAAGGTCAACCCGAAGCTGGTTTACGCCACCGTTTCCGGCTACGGCCTTCAGGGCCCCGACCGGGACCGGCCGGGTTTCGACATGGCCGCCTTCTATGCCCGCTCCGGGCTCGGCGCCATTACCACGCCCAAGGGCCAGGAGCCGGCGCCGCTGCGCACCGCGGTCGGCGATCACACGACCTCCATGGCCACCACGGCAGGCATTCTGGGCGCGCTTCTGGAGCGGCAGCGCACCGGCAAGGGCCGCCTCGTCGAAGCTTCGCTCCTGCGCACCGGCATTTATGCGCTGGGCTCGGACATGTCCATCCAGCTCAAATTCGGCAAGCTGGGCTCGACGAAGTCGCGCCATGAAGCGATCAACCCGCTGAACAATTTCTTCAAAACCTCGGACGGCATCTGGATCGCCATCATCCCGCGCCAGGGCTCCGTCGATTGGGACGCGATCTGCAAGGCCATCGGCCAGCCGAAGATGATCGAGGACCCGCGCTTCAAAAGCTCTCGCGACCGGCGCGCCAATGGCACCGAGCTCGTAGACATTCTCGATGCGGCCTTCGCCCAGCACGATCTGGAATATTGGACAAAAGCGCTCGATGAGCAGGACATGGTCTGGGCGCCGATGATGCCGCCCGGCGATGTCGCCGCCGACCCGCAGGCGGAAGCTGCCGGAGCCTTTTTCGAGGTGCCGGAAAATGATGGCTCGGGCACCTTCCGCGCGCCCGCTTCCCCTATCCGCTTCGGCGGCGAGGGCGAGGACGCCCACCCGCGCGGGCCCTCGCCCGATCTCGGCCAGCACACGCTCGATGTGCTCAAGGAGTTCGGTTATTCGGAAGCCGATATCGCAGGGCTGCAGAAATCCGGCACGATCGCCTGATTTTCTTATACCCCCTCAGATGAGCTAATTACGCCACCGCGCCGCGCAGGGAATAGGCGTCATTCGCCGCCTTGCGCGCGCCGTTGCCGCCGCTCTCCGCAAAAGGCACGTCGAGCGAGGCGAGAATATCGATCAGGACCGGCGAAAGCTGCAGCCCGCCGCTGCCGGGCACGCCGGAACCGGGAAAGCCGGCATAGCCGCCGCCAGCCTCACCCGAGGGCGCGCCATAGCTGCGCGCGCTCGGCGCAAAATCCCGCGCCACCGCGTAAAAGCGGCCCGGCGCTTCATTCGCCGGAAGGCTGGGCACGGGCACATCCGTGTCGCCATGTTTCGAGACGAGGTTGGCATAAACCTCTTTCAGCGAACGCGGCTCGCCTGATTTGGAATAGAAGATTGGCTTGTTGGCATTTGCGGCCTGAGGAAAATATTCCGCCGCCGCGCCATTCGGGTTCCTGTCGAGCGCCGTCAGAAAATCGATCGCCCCGCCCGTTCCCATGAAATGCGCGATATAGAGCTCACCCTGGTTGGGTTCGCGGCCCAGCGTCTTTTCCAGGGCATCCGAAATATCGCTGGTCAGCGCCCCGGCCATGAGCGAGGCCGCCTCGGCATCGTGGCGCAGGGCAAGAATTGCCTCCTTCGCCTGCCCATCGGGCACAAAATACCGCCCCTTGCCATCCTGCTGAATGGCGGCGGCTTCCTGCGCATAGCCAAGCTCGGCACCATGCTTCTTGACCGTGCCCAGCCAGGTTTGCTCGATAAACTGAAAGAGCCCTGCCGCACTCGAAGTCTTTGCTTTTGCTTGTGTTTCCAGCCCCGACTCCCGGACGGCCGTCTTCAACAGATAGTCGAAATCCGTGCCAGTTTTCAGGCTCGCCTTATGGATGGCCTGAGTGACGGGGCTCTGCGGTGATATGGCGCTGATAAGGCTCATAAGGGTCTTGCTCCAAGATCTGCCCCTTCAGGAGCAAAGCCCGTGCCAGCTCAAAATGTCCTCGGTCGAAGAGGTCATGCGACAATAGGGGCGCTTACGCGTATCATTTGCCCGCGAGTCACCAAGGGAGGGGAGGCCCATGGCGGAAACCGAAATCGCCGCGGAGACGGCGATGGCCGAAAATGCGGCCAAAGCCCCGGCAGCAGCCGGGCATATCGAATATCCCAGCCAGCTTTATGCCTGGTACGCGGTGGCGGTTCTCGTCATCGCCTATACGTTTTCCTTTATCGACCGGCAGATCCTGAGCCTGCTCGTCGGGCCGATGAAGCGGGATCTGGAAATCTCGGACTTCCAGATGAGCCTGCTGCAGGGCTTTGCCTTCGCCATTTTCTACACGCTGATGGGCCTGCCCATCGGGCGCATGGTGGACAGCCACAACCGGGTGCGGATCATCACCATCGGCATTGCCGTCTGGAGCCTGATGACGGCTTTATGTGGGATTTCAAAGTCTTACATGCAGCTCTTCATCTACCGCATGGGGGTGGGTGTCGGCGAAGCCGCACTCTCGCCTGCCGCTTATTCCATGCTCTCGGACTATTTCAAGCCGGAGCGGATCGGCGTCGCCATCGGGGTTTACGGCACCGGCGTTTATATCGGCGCGGGCCTCGCCCTCGTCATCGGCGCAGAAGTCGTGGAAGCGGCCCGGGCGGCCGGTTCCAGCACCTTCCCCATTATCGGCACGGTCTATCCCTGGCAAATGGTGTTTTTCATCGTCGGCCTGCCCGGCCTTCTGGTGGCGCTCTGGGCCTGGACACTGCGCGAGCCGCCGCGCCACGGGGCGACGGAAACCCCGCCCCTGCGCCAGGTTCTGGCCTATATGAAGGCAAACCGTTTCACCCTCGTCTGCCACAATATGTGCTACGCGCTCTCGGCCATGATGGGCTATGGCGTTGCCGCCTGGATACCGGAATTCATGATCCGCACCCATGGCTGGAGCGCGGGGCAAATCGGCTCGGCCTATGGCTGGATCATTGCGATTTTCGGCACGGCGGGGGTTATTGCAGGCGGCTGGCTCGGCGATTTTGCCGCCAAACGCTCCCGTAACGGGCGGATGCTGGTGCTCGCGCTGACGGGTATTCTGACCCTGCCCTTCGCCCTTGCTGCGCCGCTTGTGGATAATCCCATGCTCGCCGTTTACCTGCTGATCCCGGCGACCTTCTTTGCCACCTTCACGACCGGTGGCGGGCCTTCGGCGATGCAGGAACTCATGCCGAACAAGATGCGCGGCATGGCCTCGGCCATCATGCTTTTCGTGGTTAATATCATCGGCCTTGGCCTCGGCCCGAGCGCCATTGCCTTCATGACCGACTTCATTTTGCAGGATGAATCGCAGCTTCGCTATTCCATCGCCATCGTGCCGGCGGTGCTTCTGGCGGGCTCATCGGTCTTCGGTTTTCTGGGGCTGAGGGCTTATCGGCGCAGCCGGGACTTCCGCGATCAATATGAAGCCGCGGAAGCTTGATTAACCATAAAAAACAAGCGCTTATGCGGGGTTCCGGAATCGATTTCGGAGCCCCGCCTCACATTTGAAGGCGCCCTTGAATCGAAATCTTAAGAACAAAAAAACGTAAGCTCAGCAAAGCCTTAGATCGGGTTTCGCAGAAGCGGCCTGACCCTGGGTCAAGGAGCCATTCATGCCTACGGCTTCACCCTGGCGTTCGGCTTCAAGCGCTGTCATCCAGCCAGGTACGCGGCCCTGCTCGGCGGCAAGATCGATCTTGAAGAGAAGCTGGTCGGCATCGAACGCATCCGCCAGATAATCGTCCGCCCCGGCGGCCAGCGCGTCGCGGATGAGCTTTTCCGTTACCTCTTCGGCCAGCAGCACCACATGGGCACCCTGGGAGGGATAAGCATCACGGAAAGCGTCGATCGCCTGCGCGCCCGCCCCGTCCTTCAGCCAGGACTGCACGAACAGCACATGGAAATCCTGGGTGCGGGCGTGAAAGCGGATATCGGCCCCGCAGCGCGCCTCCAGCACCTCAAAGCCCAGCCGGACCAAAAGGTCGGCAAACCGGCGGCGGCGCGGATCTTCGGAATCGGCAATGACGCAGCAAGGCATGGGGCAGTTCTCCATGGGGTCCCCTGCCGGGGTCCCGTTTCGACTGGCCCTGAGACTACACAGGCTTTCTAAACCAACGGTTAACCCTGATTTACAATTTATGAGCGCCGAGACCTGTTCAGAGGCCCATTTGGGGGCCGGTCTGTGGATAACCGGGCTTTTGCGCGATCATGCGCCCACCGCGAGCCGGGCGACGGTGACGTTGAGCTTGCTCATCAGAAGATCGGCCTTGCCGGGACCGTAAGGTTCCGCCTCGCCCAGCCCCCAGACCGGCTTCGGCCAGGCCGCGTCCCCTTCGAAACGGGCGACCACATGGACATGGAGCTGCGGCACCATGTTGCCGAGAGCTGCCACATTCATCTTTTCCGCCCCCGAGGTTTCCCGCAGCGCCCGGCTGGCAAGCTCGATCTCCTCGAAAAACCGCCATTTATGAACCGCCGGTACCTCGTCGAAATCGCGCAGGCCCTCGATGCGCGGCACAAGGATCAGCCAGGGATAGCGCGCATCGTCCATCAGGAGAACGCGGCAGAGCTCCCAATCGTCGACGGTTTTCGTGTCTGCCTCCAGGCGGGGATGGAGTTCGAACATAACGCCTCTCAATAGGACTTCGGCTGGCCGAGCACCCGCTCGGCGATGAAGGAGAGAATGAGCTCGCGGCTCACCGGCGCGATGCGGGCGATCATCACCTCGCGCATATAGCGCTCCACGTGAAACTCTTTGGCATAGCCCATGCCGCCATGGGTGAGGATGGCGCTTTCGCAGGCATGGAAGGCGGCTTCGGCGGCCAGATATTTGCCGGCATTCGCCTCCGCCCCGCACGGCTGGCCCGCGTCGTAAAGGGAAGCGGCCTTGAAAACCATGAGGTTCGCCGCTTCCAGCTCCGCCCAGCTTTTGGCGAGCGGATGCTGGATCGCCTGATTCTGGCCGATGGGCCGGCCGAAAACCACCCGCTCGCGGGCATAATCGGAGGCCTTTTTAAGGGCGATGCGGCCGATGCCCACCGCTTCGGCGCCGATCAGCACGCGCTCCGGGTTCAGCCCGTGCAGCAGATAGTGAAAGCCTTTGCCCTCTTCGCCGATGAGGTCTTCCTTCGGCACTTTCAGTCCATCGAAGAACACCGCGTTCGTGTCCACCGCCTTGCGGCCCATCTTGGCGATCTCGCGCACTTCCGTCGCCCCGCCCCGGTCTAGATCCGTATAAAAGAGGCTGAGCCCTTCGGTGGGCTTGGCGCAGTCCTCCTTGGGTGTGGTGCGGGCAAGAAGCAGGATCTTGTTCGCGGTCTGGGCCGTCGAGGTCCACATTTTCCGGCCATGGACGAGGTAATGATCGCCCGTCTTTTCCGCGCGGGTGGAAATTGCCGTGGTGTTGAGCCCGGCATCGGGCTCCGTCACCCCGAAGCAGCAGCGGTCCTCGCCCTTGATGAGCGGCACGAGCATGCGCTCTTTCTGCTCCGCCGTGCCGAAGACGACAACGGGCATCGGCCCGAAAAGGTTCATATGGATGGAGGAGGCACCGGAAAGGCAGGCCCCGGATTCGGCAATGGTCTGGGCGATGATGGCCGCTTCCGTAACGCCGAGCCCCGCGCCACCATATTCCTCGGGCATGGCGATGCCGAGCCAGCCGCCGCTGGCGATATCGGCGACGAAATCCTCCGGAAACTCGCCGTCCGTGTCCCGGGCCAGCCAATAGGTATCGTCATATTTCGCGCAAATCCGGGCGACGGCGTCGCGCACCGCTTCTTGTTCCGGCGAGAATGTGAAGTCCATGGGGCCTCCCCTCTTTTTGCGTTATAACCTACCCAATCTCTCAAGCCGCCGATAGAGCGGCACCGGACGACAGGGAGCCTTTCATGCCGGGTATGTATTTTGAAGAATTCGAAGAGGGCCAGGTCATCGCCCATGCCATCCGCCGCACCGTCACGGAAACGGACAATGTGCTCTTTTCCACCATGACGATGAACCCGGCGGCGCTGCATCTCGATCACGACTATGCCGAAAAAGAGACGGAATTCGGCAAGCCTCTGGTCAATTCTCTTTTCACGCTCGGCCTGATGATCGGCATTTCGGTGCATGAAACGACGCTCGGCACCACCATCGCCAATCTGGGCATGACGGATATCACCTTCCCCAAGCCCGTTTTCCACGGCGACACGCTGCGCATCGAAACGAAAGTCATGGGCAAGCGCCGCTCGAAATCGCGGCCTAAGGCGGGGATCGTGACCTTCGAGCATACTGCCTTCAACCAGCACGGCGATGAAGTGGCCAAATGCACCCGCCAGGCTTTCATGCACGCCAAGACGGAGGGCTGATCCCATGCGCTCCTTGCTCTTTGTGCCGGGTGACAGCGAAAAGAAACAGGCCAAGGCCCAGGATAGCGGCGCGGACGCGCTTATCCTGGACATGGAAGATTCCGTCGCCCTTTCGGCGAAGGAAACCGCGCGGGCCATGACCGCCGAATATGTAAAAGGCGCACCCGCAACGGGCCCCAAACTTATCGTGCGCATGAACGCACTCGACACGCCTTTCTGGGAAGAGGATTTGAAAGCCATCGTCCCCGCCCGACCCTTCGCCGTTATGGTGCCGAAAACGATCTCGGGCGCCTGCATCGCAAAAGTCGCCGGGGCGCTGGATAGGCTCGAACAGGAAAACGGTCTGCCGGAAGGAACCGTAAAGCTCTGCAATGTGGCGACGGAAACCGCCGCCTCCCTCTTCAATATGGGCAGTTACGCAGGCGCAAGCCCCAGGCTCTTTGCGATGACCTGGGGCGCGGAAGACCTTGCCGCCGATCTTGGCGCGCGCTCCAACAAGGATGAAAGCGGCGCTTATACCGGCCCCTATCAGCTTGCCCGCACGCTCTGCCTTCTCGGCGCCGTGGCGGCAGAGGCCATGCCCATCGATTCCATCTGCAAGGAATTCCGCGATGAAGCGGCCTTGCGGGCGGAAACCCGCGCCGGGCTGCGCGATGGCTTTACCGGCAAAATGGCGATCCACCCCGCCCAGGTGCCGGTGATCAACGAGGTCTATACGCCGAGCGATGATGACCTTGCCCATGCCCGCGCCATTGTGAAAGCCTTTGAGGAGGCCGGTGATGTGGGCGTTGTAAGCCTGGACGGTGTGATGCTCGACCGCCCGCATTTGAAACAGGCGGAGCGCATTCTCGCCAAAGCGGCAGGATAAAAAGACCGGGAGGAGACGATGGAGGACAAGCAGAAAGAAGCGCATCTGGCGCGCCTTAGCGAAGACGGCTACACGATCGTCGAAAACGCCATCGAGCCGGATTTCATCGACGCGTTGAACGAGACCCTGCTTGGCCTTGAAAAGGAGCTCGGCATAGAGCCCGCCTATAATTCCTTCGAAGGGCACAAGACGCTGCGCATCTACAATCTGCTTGCCCGCGCACGGCTTTTCGAGCGCGTGCCGGTGCATGAGAATGTGCTGCCGCTCATCGAAGGCGTGCTCGACAAGGGTTACCTCATCTCCTCCCTTTCCTCCATCGCCATTCTGCCCGGCGAGCGCGCCCAGCCCATTCATTCCGACGATCAGGTGATCGGCCTCACCCGGCCGCATAAATCCGTCGTCTGCAATTCCATGTGGGCACTCAGTGATTTTACGGAAGAAAACGGCGCAACGCGCCTCGTGCCCGGCAGCCACAAATGGGATCATTGCCCGACCTACGGCGAGCATTACGCATCCATTCCCGCCGAAATGCCGAAAGGCTCGGTGCTGGTCTGGGTGGGCAGCCTCTGGCATGGGGGCGGCGCGCATAAAGCTGAAGAGCGCCGCACGGGCCTTGCGATGAATTATTGCGCGGGCTTCATCCGCCAGCAGGAGAACCAGCAGCTCGGCATTCCGCTGGAGCGGGTGAAAGAGTTTTCCCCGCGCTTGCAGGAGCTTGCCGGTTTCGGCACCTATCAGGGCTTGATCGGCCATATCGACAAGCAAAGCCCGCGCGAGGCGGTGCTGGGCCAGAAAGGCGGCCATAAGTCGATCTGGGATCACGACAAGAAGGAACCGGTCTCCTGATCCCGTGCTTCATGCTATGCTGGCTTCATCCAGGATGGGGGCGAAGATGAGCTGGAGAGATTTGACCATTAAACGCGTTGCAAGCCTTGCCTTGGCCGTTGCCACGGGCATTGCGGCTTTTCTGATTTATCTGGAAAGCGCGCTGGGCGGTTTTTGCATTGCCGTGCTGGCGCTGGTTCTAGCGGCGGGCGGCTTTCTCGACCGGCGCGTCTCGGGCGGCTTTGCGTGGCCCCTTCAGCCTTTCCAGTAACTCACCCGCTCTTCAAGCGGCGGGCGCACGCGCTCATCGGGCTTAGCGGTAGCGGAGCCGAGATAGATGAAACCGGCCACCCGATCGCCTTTCCTCATGCCGAGGAGCTTATGCACCTTCTTATCGAACGCATACCATTCCGTCAGCCATTGCGCGGCAAGGCCGAGCGCGCTCGCGGCAACCAGCATGTTCTGGCAGACAGCCCCGGCGGAAAGCCGCTGCTCCCATTTCGGAATTTTGGGGTGATCTTCGGCGGTGGAAATTACCGCCACAACAACCGGCGCGCGCATCAGACGCTCAGCTTCTAGCGCCACGCGTTTCGCCTCCGCCTTGGGTTCTTGCTCCTTGAAGATACGGGCAAGCTCTTCACCGAAAGCCGCGCGCGCCTCGCCTTCGAAAACGACGAAGCGCCAGGGCCCAAGCTTGCCGTGATCGGGCACGCGCCAGCCTGCTTCCAATATCTGCTCAAGCTCGGCCTTGCTCGGCCCCGGCCCTTGCATGTCCTTCGCCGTGACCGAGCGGCGGGCAAGCAGCACATCGAGAAAACCGGGCAGCGCAGGAAGCGGCGTCGCACTCATGGGAAGTCCTTTTTGCGAATCTTTATCAAGAATAGCGAAGTGCTCCTCACATAAGCCATCCGGGCCCATTGTTCAAACCGGCTTCGCGCCTGCCTGCGAGCCGTACTTCACATTTACGCGCGCAGGCGAGCTTTGCCTTTACCCATGAAAACTTGCGTTTCACCATATTCCGATGGGGGCGGCACACGGGATATGGGGCAGTATCGCGGGATTGGGGTTGGCGCTGATTGCAAGCGCCCTGCCCGCCCATGCCGGCGCCTGGCCGCAGGAGAAAGGCAAAACGCTCCTCATCGCCTCTTTCACGGTGGCCGAGGTCAGCCGGGCTTACGGCGCGGACGGGCGCGCGGCCCCCACCAATCCTTTCAGCAAAAAAGAATTTCAGATCTACGCCGAACATGGCTGGCGCGACACCGTCACACTGGTCGGCAAGGCCGCCTATTCCAGCGAGATTGTTGAGAGCCCTATCGGGCGGGTCGGCTCGAACGATCTGCGTTTCATCGAAGGGGGCGTGCGTGTGGCGCTTGGAGAATGGCGGGGTACCCGCATCGCGCTTGAAACGCTGGGCACGCTCACCACCGCCACCTATGAAGGCGACACGTTCTCACCCGAAGCAGGCAATGTGGATGTGGAGGGCGCGGTCTATTTCGGCCAGACGACAACACTTCTGGGGCGTGATGCCTTTACCGATCAGCGCGTGGCTTACCGGCTGCGCACCGGCGGCAAGCCCGACGAGATCAACGCGATTGCGACCGCAGGCGTTCATATGAGCCCGGATTGGACCGTGCTCATCCAATCCTCAAACTTTCTATCCGTCGGCCCGGAAAACGCGCCGCGCGGCTCAGCCAGCGCTTATAAGGCGCATCTCTCATCCATCATCCGCATGAGCCCCATTCTTTCCGTGGAGATCGGCGGCTACACGACCTATGCCGGCATGAACACGGTGAAAGACAGCGGCATCAAACTCGGCTTCTGGTATCACTTTTGAATTAACACCCAAAAGCTACCGAAGCCGCACGGTAAGACCTGAGTTCGGCCCCGATGGCAAACCTAATGCAGGCTCAACCCCCACAGACTTTCGAAGATCCGCCAGAAGCGCTTCTGGATCGACGGCAGTACCAATTTTCGCTTCCGACTCGGAGCGTGGATTTTTGGCTTCTTTTCCGCGATACACTTCCAATCCACATCCTTCAGCAATCGCTCGACGGCAAAGAGCTCGAGCATATAGGCGATTGAACTCGCCTTCGGCTAATGTATCAGGCGCCGTATGAGGAACTTTCGCTGTAGTAGAACCACCACTCGGTTTCTTCCGTTGCTCCTCCTGTCGAACAAACCCTCGCTCTCGCAATCTTGTCGCTAACGAGTCGTCTGTTCCACTTGTTGCAGCCTCTCGAAGCAACTCCACCCATTCATTTTTTCCGTTGTCGGTCAAACGACCACTCAAATACACCCCGGACCGTTCAACATCATGGCGAAGTTCTTCAAGCATTTGCGCCCGCGTTGCCTCATCCAAGTTCTCATAAGTCAGTCCCATTTTTCCGCACTCCATCATCATAAAAAATCAGAATACGGACAAAATAATCAAATTGGAAATAATTATTTTACTATATGACTTTATTCATAAAAAAGGCCGGGGTGCCCCGGCCTTTCCCAATCTTATTCGGCAGCTTTTGCCGCGCTTCGGGCGGGCGCAAGATCCGGCGGCAGCGCCTCTTCGCGCAGCGCGGCAATCGTTTCATCGAGCCCGGCCACCGTCTGATCCTTGGAGCCGAGACGGCGGATGGAGAAAGTCTTTTCCTCCGCCTCGCGCCGGCCCGCGACGAGAATGACCGGCACCTTGGCGACCGAGTGCTCGCGCACCTTGTAGTTGATCTTCTCGTTCCTCAGATCGAGCTCGACGCGCAGACCCGCCGCGCGCAGCTTCTCGTAGGACTCGCGCGCATACTCATCCGCATCCGACGTAATCGTCGTGACCACCGCCTGCACGGGCGCGAGCCAGAGCGGGAAGCGGCCTTCATAGTTCTCGATCATAATGCCGATGAAGCGCTCCAGTGTGCCGAGCACCGCGCGGTGCAGCATGACGGGCCGGTGGCGGCCGCCATCCTCGCCCACATAAGAGGCATCGAGACGTTCCGGGAGCACGAAGTCGAGCTGCAGCGTGCCGCATTGCCAGGTCCGCCCGATCGCATCGCGCAGGTGGAATTCGAGCTTCGGCCCGTAGAAAGCCCCCTCGCCCGGCGCGAACTCGAACTCGAGCCCGGCGGCATTAAGCGCGTCTTCAAGGCCCTTCTCGGCCTTGTCCCAGACATGATCTTCGCCCGCGCGCACTTCCGGCCGCGTGGCAAGCTTCACCGCAATGTCCGTAAAGCCGAGATCATGATAGACCTTCTGCAAAAGCTCGCAGAAAGCGACGCTCTCCGCCGTGATCTGGTCTTCCCGGCAGAAAATATGCGCATCGTCCTGCGTCATCTGCCGCACACGCATCAGCCCGTGCAGCGCGCCATGCGCTTCGTTACGGTGACAGCAGCCGAACTCGGCCATGCGCAAGGGCAGATCGCGGTAGGATTTGATGCCCTGCTTGAAGATCTGCACATGGGCCGGGCAGTTCATCGGCTTCAGCGCCATGAACTCCGCCTCGCCGGAAAGCACCGGCGCCATAATCGCTCTCTTCCAGCCGCCGGCGGATATATTGCTCGAGCGCCTGCCAGATGCGGTAGCCTTTCGGGTGCCAGAAGACCGAACCCTGCGCTTCTTCCTGAAGGTGGAAAAGGTCCATCTCCCGGCCCAGCTTGCGGTGATCGCGCTTTTCCGCCTCCTCCAGCATATGGAGATAGGCTTTCAGCTCTTTATCATTCGTCCAGGCCGTGCCGTAGATACGCTGCAACTGTTCGTTCTTCGCATCCCCGCGCCAGTAAGCGCCCGAGACGCGCATCAGCTTGAAAGCCTTGCCGAGCTTGCCCGTGGAAGGCAGGTGCGGCCCGCGGCAGAGGTCCAGCCAGTCACCCTGCTTATAGATGCGGATGTCCTCACCGTCCGGGATGTCGTTCACGAGCTCGACTTTGTAAGGCTCGTCGATCTTCTTGAAATAGGCGATCGCCTCGTCCTTCGACCAGACCTCGCGCACAATGGGTTCGTCCCGGTCGACGATTTCCTGCATCCGCTTTTCGATCTTCTCCAGATCGTCCTCGGAAAAGCGTTCCTCGCGGTGGAAGTCGTAGAAGAAACCGTTCTCGATCACCGGGCCGATCGTGTCATGGGTACCGGGGAAAAGCTCTTGGACGGCCTGCGCCATGACATGGGCCGCATCGTGGCGCAGAAGCTCGAGCCCGTCCGGGCTTTCCTTCGTCACCACCTCGACCTTGGCGTCATGGGCGATTTCGGAGCAAAGATCGTCGACCTTCCCGTCGATCTTTACCGCCACGGCCTTCTTGGCGAGCGATTTGGAAATGCTTTCGGCCAGCTCGAAACCGTTCAAGGCTTTTTCATACTCGCGGACGGACCCGTCCGGCATCGTCAATTTGATCATCGTTTCTCTCTTAAACGTGCTTACCGGATGTCCGGCAGGCCGCCTCTTCATTTCCTTTATCCGCTTCCGCCAGATCCGCTTCCGCCAAACCCGCGTCCGAAAGCCGCCAGACACCATAGCGCCAGGGCGCATAGATGGGCTGGGGCTGAAGCGCCGCCGGCACCGGGTCGAAGCCGTGGCTGCCCCAAGGGTGGCAGCGGGCAATGCGGGCGAGCGTCAGCCAAAAGCCCCGCCAGGCCCCGTGCCGGCGTACCGCCTCCAGCCCGTATTCCGAGCAGGTGGGCAAATGGCGGCAGCGCGGCCCGATCAGCGGCGAAATTCCCAGGCGGTAGACCTGGATGAGGCCGATCATCAAAAGGCTTCCCAAAAAGCCTAAAGGATTACGCGCCACGGCTTTCTCCCGCATTCCCCGCCCCTTTGAGGGCGGCTCGTTCATGACTGTGTAGCCGGTATTGAAAGGCGGCTCAACAGCGCGGATGGAAGGAAAGGAGACGGCTAAACCGTTCTCATCCTTCAATTTTCATCGATTGTGGGTTGGAAAGAAGCCGCCCGGCGCAAGCTCGCGGGAGACGGCTGGCCCCGGGGCGCAGGCTTACGCCCGTCCGGAGCCGGGGCTAGTGAGCGTGACGGTGAGCGTGATGGCGCACGCGCGCGCGAAAGCCCGGCGCCCTGCGGGCCCCGCCTTCAGCATCTTGGCGCTGTTTCTGCCGTAACTCATTGCTGCTCCGTTTTATGCGGTCTCAATATAATAACCGGAATGCTAAGCAAAGGCTAATCCGCCTTATGGACCCCGGGACAAGCCCGGGGTGACACTTTGCGTTTGATGCGACGCCCGCCACCCACATGAGGCCGTCACCCCGGCCCCCGTGCCGGGGTCCATAGAGCCTCGGCGAAAAACGGTGGCGCCTAAGCCAAGCCTGCTTTTTCCAGCGATGCCTTGCCACCCAAACGTCCTCTCTCTAATCTTAATTTCATCATGAGAAAGCCATTTTGGGAGGGGCATTTGGCTGGCACGGAAACATCGCCTGCGACACGACGCTTCACTGATTATTTTGGAGACCTAGGGCCCCGCTGGGGTTTGCCGTCCGTTCCCTGCCGAATTCATGCCCTGCTCTATTTGCAGTCTTCACCCAAAACATCCGCCGAACTTCAGGCTGATCTCAGTCTGCCACCATCAGAACTCAAGGATGCCCTTCAATTTCTAGAAGAGTATGGCCTAGTTACCGGCGGTGATGAAGAGGGCTGGCAGACAGCAAACGATCCTTGGGACATGCTCATTACAGGGTTGGAAAAGCGGCGCGAACGCGAACTGCCCGATGCGCTTAAGACAATGCGTCTATGCTGGAAGGAAGCGCAAGCCGAACCTGCAACTTCCACGACTGCCCGACGCCAATTGGAAAAAATGCTGATGATGGTGGAAGACATTGCCGCTATTGACGCCCAAGCACAAAAACTGTCCGCGCGCAGAGTGAGACAGATCGTCGGGTTGACCGGCAAGGTGGCCCGTTTCTTTGGCTCCACGGGAAGGCGGTGAGCTGACATGCCCGAAACGACAAAACAGCCGGATGCTTTCAAGGTAAATTCCCTAAAAAATCTCGACGAGGCATGCCCCGTTCACGGTCACGTTGTTTGGGATCCGGCGCGCTCACTCTGGAACACCCTGATGTTTGGCGGCGCACTCTTGCTCGGCCCAATGTTCTTTACATGGGATGCGTTTGCTGTCTTTCTTGCTACAGCAGCTATCACGCTCTGCGCAGGTCATTCGGTAGGTTTCCATAGACGCCTTATCCACCAGAGCTTTGAATGCCCGAAATGGCTTGAGCGCCTTCTGGTCTGGTGCGGCACTGCTGTTGGCATGGGCGGACCGCTTTGGACGATTCGCCTTCATGACTTCCGTGATTGGGCGCAGCGTCAGAAGGATTGTCATCCCTTTCTAAGGCACGAAAAAGGATTGCTCATGGACGGCATCCTTTATCTCCACGGAAAATTAAAACTCGACAACCCGCCAAGCTTCGATCCAGGTCCAGGTATCGCTGACGATCCATTTTACCACTTTCTCGACAGAACATGGATGGCGCATCAAATACCCGTCGCTGTCGTTCTTTTTGCCCTAGGTGGTTGGTCTTGGGTGGTCTGGGGTGTGTTTGTGCGCGTCGCCGCCTGCACAACCATGCACTGGTTCATTTCATATTTCGCCCATACGCGAGGCCCACAAGATTGGACGGTGGACGGTGCGATTATCCAAGCTCACAATGTCCCCATAATGGCCATCCCAACGATGGGGGAAAGCTGGCACAGCAACCATCACGCCTTTCCCCGCTCCGCTCGGCACGGCCTGTACCCTGGTCAAATTGACCTCGGCTGGTATTTCATAAAATTTTTGGAGTTTTTCGGACTTGCTTGGAACATTAAGTTACCCGCTAACCTGCCGCCGCGCCCGGGTATCAGTCCAGTGACCGATCGTGCAATGTCGATTGCCTCACCACTTCAGGCCGCACTTTCAGATCGCCCCCTGGAGACACCAAGTGAGTGAGCGGAAAACGATCGAGCAATTATGGGCAGATTTCCGCAGGGAAAACAAACTGCCCAACGGGTACGCGACAGCCCGGTTCTGGTCTGTTGCTTTATGGCACTTCAATATTTTCTTGCCGAACTTTCGATGGAGGCAACGGGCGATCATTGCGCACGACATGCATCATTTGATAACCGGTTATCCTTGCACCATGCGCGGTGAATGCCTCATCGCCGCATGGGAATATGGGGCTGGCCCATGCCGCCACCCAGCAGCGGTGATGTTTTGTCTTCCGCTGATCTTTATCGGCTTTCTTTTCTCGCCCAAAGAATCATGGCTGGCATTTCGCCGAGGCCGGGAAATGACAAGCCTTCACCGTCACCCGATACATCTTTCCCAAATGCAAGCTTCGCTCGAAGAAATCGCACAGGACCTGGAATCTCAGCGCCCTGTTAGAAAAGCTCACTTCGGAGTTTTTCTAGCGATACTATGTCTGTCTGCAGCAACGATTATGGCGCCGCTTACGCTACTCCTTGTAGCTTCTTAATAACCGCCCCTCAAGCCGCCCCCGCCTTTTCCAGCGCTTGCTCCACCGCTTCGAGCGTTGCCTCGAAGGTAAGGAGGGTGGAGGCGTGGCGGGCTTTGTACTCGCGCACGGGCTCGAGGATTTCGAGGTCCTTCCACTTGCCGGTGGGCGGGGGCCCGCCTTCTTTCAGCATGGCTTTCATTTGATCGCGGAGCGCGCGCAGCTCCTCTACGTCCGCGCCGATGACGAAATGCGCCATGATCGAGGAGGAAGATTGGCCAAGGGCGCAGGCCTTCACGTCATGGGCGAAGTCCACGACCTTGCCGTCCGTCACCTTCACATCGACCGTGACCTTGGAGCCGCAAAGTTTGGAGACGGCCGTCGCCGTGCCGTCCGGGTTTTCCAGCCGGCCGATGCGGGGAATGTCCCCGGCATATTTGAGAATGCGCGCGTTATAAATGTCGTCGAGCATATCCGTCTCCGGCGGGGTTTACGCCACCCGCCATTTCGTGCCGTCCGGCCCGTCCTCGATGGCGATGCCCATGTCGGTCAGCGCATCGCGGATCCGGTCCGCCTCGGCAAAGTCTTTGGCCCTGCGGGCTTCAAGCCGGGCGGCGATGAGCCGTTCGACTTCCGCAGCTTCAATATGGGTATCCCCGCCTGCCTGTTCAAACCAGGCCGCCGGGTCCTGCTGCAGGAGGCCAATCACCTTGCCTGCCGCCAGAAGCTGGGCTTTCACCTCCGCCTTCTCTGCCTGCCCTTCGGCCTGATTGGCTTTCTTGGCGAGTGCGAAAAGCTCGGCCAGCGCTTTGGGCGTGTTCAGATCATCGAGCAGCGCCTCAAGAAAGGCGTCCGGCATCTCACCGGGCCCCGCCTCAACATCCGCCAGCGTGCGCAGCGCGCCGTAAAGCCGGTCGAGCATGCGTTTGGCCTGCTTCAGCCCCTCGCCCGTCCAATCCAAAGGCTGGCGGTAATGACCGTTCAAAAGCGCAAGGCGGATCGCCTCGCCCGGCGCTTCCTTCAACAGGTCATGCACGAGAAGGACGTTGCCGAGTGATTTCGACATTTTTTCCTTCTCGATATTCACGAAGCCATTATGCATCCAGAACCGGGCAAGCGCCTTGCCGCCATGGGCGCAGGTGCTTTGCGCCACCTCGTTTTCATGGTGGGGAAACTGCAGATCGATGCCCCCGCCATGAATGTCGATGGTCTCACCCAGATGCTTTTCGATCATGGCCGAGCATTCGATATGCCAGCCCGGCCGCCCGCGGCCCCAGGGGCTTTCCCAGCCCGGCTGCTCGGCGCTCGAGGGCTTCCAGAGCACGAAGTCGGAGGCGTTTTTCTTATAAGGGGCAACTTCCACCCGCGCGCCCGCTTCCATCTCGTCCTGATCGCGCCGGGAGAGCGCGCCGTAATCGCCAAAGCTGGGCACATCGAAAAGCACATGGCCTTCCGCTTCATAGGCATGGCCAGAGGCGATGAGCCGCTCCATGAGCGAGATCATGGTTTCCGTCGTCTCGGTTGCCAGCGGCTCGATATCGGGGGGCAGCACGCCGAGTGAGCCCATATCCTCCCGGTAGATCGCCGCGTATTTCTCGGTAATCGCGGAAATCGGCACGCCCTGATCCTGGGCGGCCTTGATGATCTTGTCCTCGATATCGGTGATATTGCGCGCGTAAACGACGTGCTCCGCGCCATAAAGATGGCGCAGCAGCCGGGCCAGAAGGTCGAAGACCACGGCCGGGCGCGCATTGCCGATATGGGCGAAATTGTAAACGGTCGGCCCGCAGACATACATGGTCACGCGCTCAGGGTCCTGCGGCGTGAAGAGGTCTTTCTGGCGGGTCAGTGTGTTGTAAAGCTTGAGGGACTTGGTCTCAGCACTCATCGGATCTGTTCTCTTGGTCGGATCGGGCCGGAGATGGGCTGCCGGCGCTCCCTAAAAGAGGCCTAGGCCAGCCGGGTGAACGAGGTCTGGCGGCAGCGGCAACACAGATGACAGGTCATATCGTCAACCTCAAGGTGTCGGAATTCGCCGGAACCTAATGCAGAAACCCGCCGAAAACCAGCCCAAATGGCCCGGATTGCGCTCTGAACGCACCGGAAAAGGGAAATCCGGCGCCTCGGGCGGCGTCCATTATCAACATTCCGTCAAGGCTTTGCGCATTTGCAAGGTCCACAAAGCTTGATAGCCCCTTTGTGCAAGGCTATATGCACACTCTAGACGGTGTCACATCATCTGCAGCATGGCATAAGACCCGTGCTTGATGGGCAAAATAGGCAGAGGAAGACCGCTGCCTGTGACTTGAACCGGCACTTTCAAACCCTCCCGTCAGGGTTTTGGCCGGCGAACCCCTAAGAGAATGGTCAAAATGGATATGAATGCTGTAGTGGATAGCTTGTCTTCAACGAAAACCGATCGCGCCCGCCCTTCCCGCGAAGAAGCGGAAGCGGCCGTGCGCACCCTCATCGCCTGGGCCGGGGACAACCCGGACCGTGAAGGCCTGATCGAAACGCCGAACCGCGTCGTGCGTGCCTATGAAGAATTCTTCGCAGGCTACGAAGAAGACCCGGACGAAGTGCTGGGCAAGACCTTCGAGGAAGTCGAAGGCTATGACGACATGGTCATGCTGCGCGATATCACGCTGGAATCGCATTGCGAGCACCATATGGTGGCCATTCTGGGCAAGGCGCATATCGCCTATGTCCCCACCAACCGGGTGGTCGGCATCTCCAAGCTTGCCCGCGTGATCGAAATCTACGCCAAACGCCTGCAGACGCAGGAAACGATGACGGCGCAGATCGTCGACTCGATCAACCGTGTGCTCAAGCCCAAAGGCGTTGCCGTTCTCGTCGAAGCCAAGCACCAGTGCATGACGACGCGCGGTATCCGCAAACCGGACGTGGCCACTATCACCACGCAGTTTACGGGTGTCTTCCGCGACGATTTGCGCATGGAGCAGCGCTTCTTGCAGATGATCCGCGGCTACCAGGAACGGTAAGCCGCCCGCAGCAAGGCACCTGCCGTGAGCGATAAATCCCCCTCTTACTTTGCCGAGCGCGGCGAAAAGGCAGAGATCGAAGAAGGCTCCGTCTTCGCCCCGAAATTCGGCGAAGACGGCCTTATTCCCGTTGTCACCACCGATGCGGCAACGGGCGATCTTCTCATGCACGCCTATATGAATGCCGAGGCCCTTGCCCTGACCATCGAGACGGGCGAGGCGGTCTATTGGAGCCGCTCGCGCGGCGGCCTTTGGAAGAAGGGCGAGACCAGCGGCCAGGTGCAGCGCGTGGTGGAAATGCGCACCGACTGCGACCAGGACGCTATTTGGCTGAAGGTCACTGTGGCCGGTAATGGCGCGACCTGCCATGTCGGCTACAAGGCCTGCTTCTACCGCTCCATTCCGGTGGGCACGGGCAAGAAACCCGCCCCGCTCGATTTTGAAGAGAGCGAAAAGGTCTACGACCCGAAAGACGTTTACGGGAAGTAAGGCCGCAAGCCTTACTGACCTCCCGCCCCGTCTTGTGTTACCGGGCCTTTGTGATGTAATGCGCAGGTAACGTGAAGGGTCCCCATGCGCAAGCCTGCTCCCAAACATACTGGCACACCGAAAATCGGCCTCGCCCTCGGCTCGGGCGTGGCGCGCGGCTGGTCGCATATCGGCGTCATGCAGCGCCTTGCCGAAGAAGGGATCGAGATCGACGTGATCTCCGGTACCTCCATCGGCGCGCTGGTAGGCGGGTGCTATGCGGCAGGCAAGCTCGATGCGCTGGAAGACTTCGCCCGCTCCCTGAACGCGCGCCGGCTCTTCAATCTCATGGATATCCGCTTCAACGGCTCGGCGCTTTTCGGCGGCAGCAAACTCGCCGAGCTTTTGAAAGAGCATCTGCATGAGCGCCAGATCGAAGACCTGCCGCGCAAATTCGTGGCCGTGGCAACGGACATGAATAGCGGCCATGAGGTGTGGCTGAAACACGGCTCGATGATCGATGCCATCCGCGCCTCTTACGCCCTGCCCGGCGTTTTCGAACCCATGGCCTATGAAGGGCGCTGGCTCATCGACGGCGCGCTCGTCAATCCGGTGCCGATTTCCGTCTGCCGCGCTTTCGACGCCCATCTCGTCATCGCGGTCAATCTCAACCTCGATGCCTTCGGCATGACCTCGGCGCTGAATTATTATCGCCTGGAAGAAGAACTGGAAGCAGAGCGCGAGGCCAAACGCGAAGCGGAACGGAGCACCTTCGAGACCGAGGACATGATCAGCCTCGAAAACACCCATCTGGAAATGCCGATCGAAGATGACGAGACGCCGGAAAAGAGCCTGCGCAAATCCATCTCCGAGCGGCTGAAACAAATGCGCAGCGGCACGGACCGCGCGCTGCTGCAGCAGCTTTTCAAACGCGATGCGCCCTCAGGGCCGGGACTGACCACCGTCATGACGAGTGCGCTCAACATCGTGCAGGACCGCCTTGCCCGCGCGCGCATGGCCGCCGATCCGGCCGATGTCGTCATCGAGCCGGATGTAGGCCATATCAATCTCATCGATTTCGATAAAGCGGATGAACTCATCCGTCACGGCCGCGAGGCAGCCGACCGCTCCATGCCTTTCATCGAACGGGCGCTCAAACAGCTCAGCTAAGCTTAGCCGGTGGCGATATACATTTTGAGCTGCTCGGCTTCCATCTCCGTTTCCGCAATCTTGTATTTGACGACGTCACCGATGGAGATGAGCCCGATCATCTCGCCCTCTTCCACCACGGGCACGTGACGGAAACGCCCGCCGGTCATAATGCCCATCAGATGGTCCACCGTGTCCGCGCGCGAACAGGTGATGACGTTCTGCGTCATGGTTTCGCGGACGGGCTTGTCCAGCACGGCAGCGCCGAATTTGGAAATCGCGCGCACGATGTCCCGCTCGGACAGGATGCCGCCGAGCTTTTTCCCATCGGCAACGACCGCGGCACCGATTTTCTTTTCACTTAGAAGGTCGGCAGCCTCTTTCAGCGTCGCATCGGCGGGAATGGCCACAACCTTGTGGCCCTTTTCTTTCAGGATCGTTTCAACGTTCATTCGGCTCCTCCTGTTGAGGCGCATGCTCGCCGCATCGCCCTTCATCCCCCGGAGACTTAAAGGCTCTCCCAAGCCCACGAATAAAAATGATGACCCCGCCGCGCCCGACATTCAAGATGCTCGCGAGTCGAAAACATCATTAAAACGTCAGAGACACTGCCCTATTTGCGACACAATAATCCTGACACTGACGTCACCTTTATAGTTAAAAGCGCAGGAAGCCGGGGGAAACGGGCATGGATGGTTGGCCTTTCTGGAAACGCCTGTATCAAAAGCAAATAAATCGTGATCTGGACATTTGGGTCACGAAGGGCTGGGTCACCCAGCAAAATGCCGAAGCGATCCGCCGCTCGCTGGAAAACGAGGATGGCGGCAGCCGCCTGCCTCTCGTGCTTTCGCTTCTGGGCGCGGCCCTGCTCGGTCTTGCCGCCCTCTCCTTCGTCGCCGCCAATTGGGCGGAGATGCCGAAGCTCCTGCGCCTTCTCATTCTCTTCGCCTCACTGGGCGCAGCTTATGGCGCGGCGATCTGGCTTTATCTGAAAAAACACACGGGCTTTGCCGAAGCCGCCCTACTTCTTGCCACGCTCCTGTTCGGCGCGAACATCATGCTCATCGCGCAGATGTATCATCTGGCGAGTGATTACACGGGTGGGCTTTTCGCCTGGTCGCTTGGCGCGCTGGCGCTTGCTTGGGCGGCAAAGTCCCGCGCCGTGCTGGCCGGCTCCTTCGTGCTTCTCTTCATCTGGACGGGCACCGCCTCGCTCGATGCCGGTATCAGCCCGCACTGGACATATATTCCCGCCTGGGCGGCAGCCACCTTGCTCGGCTTCCGCCTGCAATGGACGCCCTCTTATCACCTTTCCCTTCTCTCCTTTTTCGGCTGGCTGCTGATGGGGCTTGAGGGGTTCGACAATTATCACTGGGACAGCGGCAACCTTCTCTTCTTCGCTCTTGCCATCGCGCTCACCGTCTGGCTGAAAGGCCGGCTCGGCGGCGAGCTTGGCCTGCGCATGGGACGCGTTGCCGAAGCTTACGGCGCCATCGTCACCGGCATCCTGCTTTTTGCCCTGCAATTCGACGAGCTCGATTTTACCGGCGAGATGAGCTGGCGCCTGACGCTGCTCGCCTTCGGCGCCTTCAACGTGGCGCTCCTGTTCTTCTGTGCGATGCGCCGCGCCTTCACCATGACGGGACTTGCCGGGTTCGGCGCGCTGTTGGCGCTCACCGTTCTGCCGGCAATCATCACCAGCGGGGAAACGAATTATCTCGATATGACGACCGGCATGGGCGGCATTCTCTATTTCGCCTTCGCCATCTGGCTTATCTTTCTCGGCACACAGTCGGCCAGCCGTTTCCTCGTCAATCTGGGCTTCACCGCCTTTGCCGCCGAGGCTTTCTATATTTATGCCGAAACCCTCGGAACACTGCTCGACACCGCGCTCTTCTTTGCCCTGGGCGGTATATTGCTGATCGCGGGCAGCTGGGCGCTCAACCGCTGGCGCAAAAAGATGCTGGCTGAAACCGGCAAGGGAGAGGCCCAATGAGCTTCATCGATGAGCAGATCAAAGGCCTGCAAGCCCCTGCCCCGCGCGCGCCCGGCACCTTTGCGCTTGCCGTTGCCGCGATCTTCCTTGCGCAGGCGCTCTTTCTCGGCGCCATGATCTGGGACCGGATGATGCTCCTGCGCTCCGGCACGGAAGTCACGCTCGCCATCGAACCCGTCGATCCGCGCGATCTTTTCCGCGGTGACTATGTCGTCCTCACCTACGACATCTCACGGCTGGAAGAATCGAAACTTGCCGGCGACAACGATTTCAAAGAAGGCGACACGGTTTGGGTGACGCTTGAAGAGCAAGGCGGGCTCTGGCAGGCCGCCGCCCTTCACCGCAAAGCCCCGAGCGAGGGTACCTTCATCCAAGGCCGGGTTGATTATGCGATCGGCGCGCGCCCGCGCACCGTGGAAGAAGATGAGCCTTGCGAGAATTGCCGCATGCTCACGCTCTCCTACGGCATCGAAAGCTATTTCGTGCCGGAAGGCACGGGCTGGGACCTTGAAGAGCAGCGCAACGAAAACCGCCTGGCCGCGCGCATCGCGCTTGGCAGCGATGGGGAAGCCGCCATCAAAGGGCTCCTCCTCGACGGCGAGCTGATCTACGAAGAACCGCTCTTCTAGTTTACGCGGGCCGCCAATTGCCGTGGAAGCCATGGGGAATGCGCACAGGCAGATGCGCAAGCGCGAGCGGCCCCGCGCCGACATTGCTTGCATCGAAGACGGCAAAATCCGAGAGGTTCGTCTCCCGCCGGTAAATCGCGGTGACGAGGTAGCCGTCCCCTTCCGCAGAGCCCGGCGCGCGCGGCACGAAGACGGGTTCGAGCACCGTGTTGCCCGCGCCTGCATCCCACTCGGTTTTCTTGCCGGTCTCAAGATCGATATGCACCAGCACGTCATAGGAAGCGGCCTCCGCTTCCGGCCGCGCCATGGAGGCATAATAGCCATGCCGGTAGCCGAGCCCCGCAAAGCGCTCATCAAGACGCGGAAACTCGCCGCGAAGGTCGGATAGAACTTCTTCGCTATAGCTGTTCGTGTTGCCGTCGAGATCGAAGGTCCAGCGCACAAGCAGCCCTTGCTCGCTGGAAAGATCGGAAGGCGGGCGCGCGCCGTTTGCATCCGGGAAAAGTGGCACGCGGGAATATTTCATCACATCGGCAATGACTTTCGTGTGCCCGCCTTCATGCACCGTAAAGGCGTTCATCGGGTGATAGACATAGCAAGGATCGCCCTCGAACCAGCGCATGTCTTCCACCGCCCCGTCCCGGCGCATGATGCCGATCATGCTCGGCGTATCCGGGTCCCAGGCGATGACCGGCCCGCCCTGCATGATCCGGTCAACATCTATGGTCGCGGGGAAAAGCGGAAAGATCACATGCTCATCCGTGGTGATGAAGTCATGCATCATCGTGCAGTAAGGTGCTTCGAATTTTTCCGTACGCGTCACGCGCCCGTCCGCGCCCACCACATTATAGGCAATGGTCTTGGAGCCCGGCCCATCCGCCATATAGGCGAAGAACAGCATTTCGGCGGTTTCAGGATCGATCTTGGGATGAGCGGTCATCGCGCCTTTATATTTACCCTCGAAGGTCCAACTTCCCGCCGTTTCAAGCGTCAGCGGGTCCATGGCAACGGGCGAGCTTCCCTCATCGAGCGCCAAGAGTTTGCCGCCATGCCAGACGATATTGGTATTGGCGACATTGTTGCGCAGCTCCTCACCGCCCGGCGCGCGGGGCTCGCCAAAACCCGTACCGACGAGCCGGCGGCCCGCCTTGCGCTGTGCTTCATATTGCTCGGTATGCACCCAGCGGTTCCGGTAAGAGGCGCGCCCGCCTTCCACATGAATGCCGTGCACCATGCCCTCGCCCAGGAACCAGTGATGTTTTTCTCCGAGCGGGGGAAACATCGGGTTCGGACCATTGCGGTAAAGCGTGCCGGAAAGCGTCTCGGGCATATCGCCCGTCACAACGAGGTCCGGCGCGTCCATCTCGGCCAGCACCGGCGCATAATTGCCCTTCAGGACACCAATTTCAGGAAACGGTTTCATAAGCCAGGCTCCTCCATCCTCCCCGTCATTACACAGCCGCATGGAGCCGATTGCCACCGCGCAAGCGGCTCATTTGTGAACAATGGGATGTGCAGGGACCGCCCGGTCGATTCGCTTGAGCCTCAAAACCGCCCTTGCCGACGCGGCGTTAGAAGCGGCGCCATTGCGCTTGACCTTTCCGCTTCTATGATGACGCCAAACAAATTGGGGAGCCTCCGATGAAAGCCATTCTCTGCCACGACTACGCGCCGCCGGAAAAACTGCGCTTTGAAGACGTGCCCGATCCTGCCGCGAAAGACGGCCAGGCCGTCGTCGCCATCAAGGCGGCAGGCGTCGGCTTTGTGGACGGCCTGCTCGTCCAGGGGCTCTATCAAGTGAAAATTCCCCTGCCCTTTATTCCCGGCACGGAGTTTTCCGGCATTGTGGAAAGTGTCGGCGCAGGCGTCACGGGCCTAAAACCGGGCGACAGAGTGCTCGGCTCGACCATGGGCGGGGCCTGTGCGGAAAAGATCGCCGTGCCCGCCGCGTCCTGCGTGCCCATTCCGGACAATCTGGACTTCGCGCCCGCCGCCGGCATCATCATCTCTTATTGCACGGCGCTTTACGGGCTGCGCGCCTGCGGGAACGCCAAGGAAGGCGAAACGCTGCTCGTCCTTGGCGCGGCGGGCGGTGTCGGCAGCGCCGCCATTCAGCTTGCAAAAGCCATGGGGCTGAGCGTCATTGCCGCCGCCTCCAGCAAGGAAAAGCGCAAAACCGCGCTCGCGCTCGGCGCAGATCATACCGTCGATTATACGAAGGAAGACTGGCGGAGTGATCTAAAGGAACTGACCGGCGGCAAAGGCGTCGATCTCGTCTATGACCCGGTGGGCGGGCCGATCTCGGTAGCGGCCTTGCGCTCGCTCGCACCGGGCGGGCGGCATCTCGTTGTCGGCTTTGCGGCAGGCGACATTCCGCGCATTCCGCTCAACCTGCCGCTTTTGAAGCGCTGCTCGGTGGTCGGCGTGGATTGGGGCGGCTTTGCCCGGGCCGAACCGCAAAATGCGGCGCCCTTCATGCGCGATCTCATGGCGATGATCGCCAAGGGGGAGCTGAAACCGGAAGGCTTTGCCCTTTATCCCATGGCCGATACCGGGCGGGCGCTCAGCGACATCGCCGCGCGCAAGGCGCTGGGCAAAGTGGTGCTGACGAACGACTAAAGGATTAGCGCGGGACGGCGCTCAGTCGTCCCGCTCGTCCGGCCGCTCTTCCGGAAACTTGCCGAAGGGAAAGGGTTTCTCTTCCTGCCCATAGGTAATGAAGGTCAGGCATTCCCAGACATAGGCGACCAGCCGTTTGGAAAAACCGGCCAGCTCCTCGTTTTTTTCGCCGTTTATCAGCACAACGATGAATTGCACCGCGCCGAGCAGGATCGACAGGGAAAAGGCGATATTCCCTAAAAACCAGAAGCCGATCATGTAAAGCACACGCTGCCAGGCCGCGCCGCCCGGGCGCTCACCTGCCTGCTCGCCGCTGCGATCCGAACCGGAACTCGAATGGGAACCTGAATGGGAAGATGCGTCGCTCATTGGGGTCTCCTGGAGTTCGCGCCGGCGCGCCGAACGCCGCGCCTTATAAGATGTGGGCGGTAAGGACGCGCTTTCAAGCTCTAGAGCCGGCGCTGGCTGGCGAAGTTCAGCCCTTCCACTCCCCATAGCCCACATTGCCCGGCCCGCCGGAGGGCGAGGTTTTAATCGGATCGAAAAACCCGAAAAGCAGAAGCCCGGCGAAAAACCCGCCAAGATGGGCTTCCCAGGCAACCGAGACGATCTGACCCGAAGGCGTCAGCCCCGTAATGCCGAACAGCAGGTTCATACCGATCCAGATGGCAATGAAGATGAGCGTACGCCGGTCCGTTAGGGCCTGCAGAATGCTGGCCTGCGCCCTTGGCGCGCCGGGAAGTCCCGTCTGGCCCGTGCCGATCATGCCGAGCGGACCGCCCGCCAGAAAGACGAAGCGCGCCGCCCCGCCCATGAGGCCGGACACCGCCGCCGAGGCCCCGACCACCGGCGTCAGCTCGCCCGCATAGATCACCACATGGGTGATGCCGCCGATAATGGCGCAGATCACGTAGAAGGTAAGAAACCGCGCCGTGCCGATCCGCCGCGCCACGGGTGTGCCGAAGGCGAGCAGCCAGATCGCGTTGAAAATCACATGGGTCCAGCCCCCATGCAAAAAGGCATAAGTGATGAAGGTCCAAAGGTCCGCGAGAATACCGCCGGGAAAGAAGTAAATATTGCCGTCCACCGCCGGGGCATAACGCGCGGGAATAAGCGAGCCCCAAATGAGGAGATCGCCGGATAATTCACGCCCGCCATAAGCCTGCAGCAGAAAGACCGCGAAAATGGCGCCGACCAGCGCAATGACCACGGAAGGGGCGTTAAATGCGGGCGGTTCTTTATATTCCTGTAAATCAGCCACGGGCCGCCGCCTTCTTTAGGGGAAGTTCGCCTTTCAGCGCCGCCTCGACGAGGGGCAGCCGGTCATTGCCGAAGAACATACTCTCTCCATTCACGAACATGGTGGGCGAGCCGAACCCGCCCCGTTCGATCACTTCTTCCGTGTTTTGCTTCAACCGGTCCTTGATATCCTGATCCTTGATCCGTTTCAGCAGCATTTCAGGATCGATGCCGACCTTCTCGCAGATTTTCGCGATCTCTTCCGGCTGGCTGATGTCTTTCAGATCGCCCCAATAAGCCTCGAACATGGCCCAGGCGTAAAGCACGAGCTTGCCCTCATCCTGCGCGACGATCGCCCCGCGCATCGGGTCCACCGCCTTGACGGGGAAAACCGGCGGCTGGCCGATCTTGATGCCGGTGAAATTCGCCCAGTCCTGCAGATCCTTCACATAATACTTGCCCTTGATCGGATTGGGCTTGGCGCGCAGCTCGTAAACTTCCTTGTTAACCACGTTGAAGACGCCGCCCACCAAGATGGGCTTCCAGATCACCTCAGCGCCCGTGCGCTCGATCACCTCGTGAACCCGCGCAAAACAAAGGTAAGTCCAGGGGCTCGAACAATCGAAATAGAATTCCAGCGTCGCCATCCCGCCGCTCCTTATGGTTAACCGCCCGGCTTGCCGCGGGCATTGAGCGCGAGTGTGGCCGCTCGGGGCCGGATTCGCAACGCGGCCCCGTCTGGCCACCTTTCCGCTCGCCGGTGCCACCTGTCCCAGCAAGAGACAAATCCGGCGTGCCAAAGGGAGGCCGGAAGCGGGATTTCCCCCGTTTTCCCCTTAACCCCGCCTTAACCATTCGCAAAAACCGGCGGAAAAGCTGGGGTTTTTCGCAAAAACATCCCCGCCCCGCCGCTGGCACGGCCATTGCGATCCCCTTGGCAAAACAAAAAAAGATCTCAGACCAATCGTTTGACGAGGCTCAACATGGCAAGCACGGCAACAAAAAAAGCGCTCAGCGCCCTTACCGGCATCACCGCCGGTATTGCCATCGGCACCTTGTCGGCAATCGCGCCGGCAGCCGCCTTCGATTTCGAGGAAAACCGCTTCACGGCCAATGTGCCCTACGGCATGGATTCCTCGGTCGAGCTGAACCAGCCCATGTACCCCTCGTTCCGCGATGACAATGGCAACCGCGTCATTGCTAACGGCGATCTCACCGCATCTGGCGGCGGCACCCACACCTCGGGCGTCGGCTTCACCAGCACCAGCGGCGGGAACGGCAATTGCAATGGTGTGAGCTGTGGTTCCAATTCGGCACAAGCCATCGGGAACCAGATCAACGTTGTGACGACCGGCTCCTACAACACGGTCGTGATCAACGCAGAACAAATAAACAATGGCAATCAGCAGGCTACGGTGACCAACAATGTTCAGTAACCCTCTTGGATATACGATGAAAAGCGCGGGCCGCATTCTGTCCGTCGCAAGTGTCGCAGCCGCTCTGGCGGGCTGCATCTCCCCGGTGGCGGATACGACGGGCCGTTATGCGGAGCCGATCGGCAATGCCCCGGTGATCAACAATGAAACACCTTATTCGAACGCGCTGCGCTGTATCGCGCGTTCCTCCCGCAACGTCAGCACCGCCCCGCGCATCGCTGTCGGCAACATTCAGGACTACACCGGCAAAGCCGAACCTGAAGGCGGCCGGAAAGTGACCCAGGGCGCCGCCCTGATGGCCATTTCCGCCCTCGCCAAAGCCGGCGTGCGCCAGGTGGAGCGTTATGACACGGGTGTCACCGAGCTTGAGCTGAAATATGCCAACAACAAGCTGATCGGCGACCAGGACGGTCAGGCCTTCCGCCAGATCGTGGCCGGCACCATCCGCGGCTCCGACTATTACCTGGTCGGCGGCATCACGGAGCTGAACTTCAACATCCGCTCCGGCGGCGTGGACGGCTTCTTCTCCGACCTCGACACGGACGGCGCGAAAGCCAACCTGCTGGTCAACCAGTTCGTCATGAATGTGGGCCTCGACCTGCGCCTGGTGGACAGCCGCACACTAGAAGTGATCGATGTCGTTTCCTACCAGAAGCAGATCATCGGCCGTGAAATCAAAGCCGGCGTCTTCGACTTCTTCGGCGGCAACATCTTCGACATCGCCGCGGGCGAGAAGGCCCTCGAGCCGCTGCAGCTCGCCGTGCGCTCGGTCATCGAACGCGCTGTCCTGGAAATGATCGTGCCGGTCTATGGCATCGATCCGGCCCCTTGCGCTAATTTCGGCAAGGATGGCGACCCGCTGGGCGAAATCTACTACGACGCCCCGCGCGGCCAGCAGAACGCCGATAGCGGCATGCGTACCGCCGCCGCCCCGGTCCGTCCTTACGACTACTACTCCGAGCCGGTCTTCACGGGCCTGCGCGGCCGGGTCAACTAAGCTTCAAGAATTCCGCCGGGCTCCGGCCCGGCCCCAAGTTTCCCAAGAGGAAAGCCTGAGAGCCAACTAGGGGAGGATCGCAAGATCCTCCCTCTTTTTTTGTGCGCGTGGGTGGACGGGGTGGATGTCTATGGACCCCGGGACAAGCCCGGGGTGACGGTTGCGGAGAATGGTGAGGTGGTGCGCTACAGGACTCTCCAACACACAGAGGCGCAGTTAAAGGTCATCACGCCACCTCGCATAGAACCCGTCACCCTGACTTAGGGGTAGAGGTGACGACTCCGAGATTTGGCAAAGCCACAGCTCCATATAGAAGCTGTCACCCCGGGCTTGCCCCGGGGTCCATGGGCAGCATACTCAGCAGTCATGAAGAGCTACTACGTTTACATCCTCGCTAATCGCAGACGGGGCACGCTCTATGTGGGCGTGACGAATGACATTGTGCGCCGGGTGCATGAACATAAAAGCGCCGCAGCGGACGGCTTTACGAAACGCTACGGCGTAAAGCAGCTCGTCTGGTTCGAGGCGACGCCTGATATTGAAGAGGCGATACGGGCGGAGAAACGTATCAAGCGTTGGCGGCGGGATTACAAGATCACCATGATCGAGGAGTGTAACCCGGACTGGCTGGATCTTTATGAAGGGCTAGTGAGGTGAGAGGGATCATCTCTGTTTGCCTTAAAACCGCACCGCTGCGTGGACCCCGGGTCAAGCCCGGGGTGACAGCTTCTATACGGAGCTGAAGACTTGCCAAATCCCAGAGCCGTCACCCCGGCCCCCGAGCCGGGGTCCATGCAGCATCGGCTTCAGGCGCAGACTCTCCCGCACACCCCGCACATAAAAACCGCGGCGTCCGTGCAAAGACGCCGCGGCTTCAAGGTGCCGTCAAGAAAGAGAGAAGATCAGTTACCGACGCCGCCGGAAAGATAAAGCCCAGAGGTGTCGCCCACCTGGCTCATCTGCGGACCGCCGGTCGTTTTCTGCAAAATGATTTCCGCAAAGCGGGCGCGGGGGGCAATGCCGCTGTTGAATGCAAGGTCCGAGGCCGGGCCGCAAGCAACGCGGCCGTCTTCGCCCACATGCAGGCTATTGCCCACCTGGCATTCGAACGTATAGCCACCCTGATAATCCGTGCTCGTCCCATCTTCCAGGAACCGGCCGAGCGTCACCACCATCATGTCGCCGGCAAGGCAGTGGAAGACCTCGCCCACATAAGAGCCAGCCTCGATGATCTTGTTCGGCACGCTCATGCGCGCCGCTTCTTCAAGACCCTTGGCGTCCTGGCACACGCCCTTGACGGGCTTGCGCAGTTTTTCGACCGCGCTCGGCACAACCACGGTGAGCTGGCCGAGCGGGGTGACCGCTTTCGGCGCTTCGATGAAAGTGGTGCTGCCGCCGACGAAAACGGTCTTGTTCCGCGCACCGCGGTCCACATTGATATTGAAGACGCGGTTGTCGTTATGGATGTTCGTATTCGTCGTCGTCTTATTCTTGTTGATGGTGATCTTCTTCGTATAGCTCTTGTTGATGATCACCTTCTTGCCGCCGCCATGATGCGGGGGCTTGTGCGGCCCGCAGGGCGTATCGGGGATGCAGGGCTGGTCCGGGCAATAATCGGCCGGATTGCCTGCCGAAGCGGGCATCGGAACAGCCGCATCCATGGCCGTGGCGCCCGCCGCCACACTCATTGCAATGAACAAATTCTTAACTTTGTGTCCCATAACGGCACTCCATAACGGCACTAAGAGCTATTTTGGCGCATTTCGGCGCGTTTCATTTCCTTATGCCCTGCCATCGCAGGAGCCGTGCCACTTGCCGGGCCTGCGCTGCCGCTCCCCTATTCTCTTTTCTCTTATGCGCGCGCGGGTGCGTTAACCTTTCCCCGCGCTCTTAAAGAGAAGAACAAACTGGCGCGTTCAGTTTTTTGAAGCATTTCTCCCCGCCGCCCCTTCCGCTGGCACGCTTTCTGCTCCCTCCCGCCCAAGAGCGCCGCTTGTGTGCCGAAAGTGTTCCGGCACGGCACGCAAGAGACCTCGAAAAGGGACAGAGGACACACATTTTCCCCCGTTTCGCGGGGCCGGGACGCGACAGCGTCACAAAACTGGATTAACGTGCCGGCTTGGCTCCTCTTGGGGGGAACCCGGCCGGAAAGCGGAACGGGTTCAGAGGGCAGAGTAATGCAGCATCAGACGACACAGGCACTTGTTGAATATTGGAACGCGATCCGGGGAGACCGCCCCGCGCCGCGCCGCAGCGAAATCGAGCCGCGGGATATCAAGCGGATTCTTCCTTACGTGTTCATTCTGGAACGCCAGGACCATTGGTCCTTCCGCTTCCGCCTCGCCGGGACCGGCCTTTGTAATGTCTACGGCACCGAATTCCGCCGCCAGAACATGCTCGGCCTCTGGCAGGACGAGTGCCATACCAATATGACCCATCTGCTCAATGACGTGACGGGCAGCGCGGCTGCCGGCGTGCTGGAATATACCGCCGAGACGGGCGAAGGCCGCCAGGTCTCCTTCGAAATGGTGCTGCTGCCGCTCGCCCAGGACAATGGCGCCCTCACCCGCATCATCGGCGCCGCCGTGCCGCTGGAAAATCCGGCCTGGCTCGGCGATCAGATGCTGACCCGCCAGTGGATCGACCGCATTCAGCTTATCGATCCGGATCAGATGCCGAAATCCGCCGCCGCAGCCCTTGCCCCGCGCATCGCCCGGCAGGCCCCGCCGCGTATCCATGCCGGTATCCCGAGCCTTGCGGCCCGCCGCCAGCGCCTGAGCGGCGAGCGGCCTTATCTACGCCTTATCAAATCGGAAGTGCCGAATACGGGCACGGCGACCGGAAAAGTCTTCGAAAGCTGATTACTTCCTCTGTTCCAGCCGGATGAACGGGCCCCTCCTCAGGGGCCCGTTTTTTTGGCTCACGGGAGAGTGATGGGCAGGCGTCTTCTTATTATATGCATGATGCATATAATAAGCGCATGACAGAGAAACAGCTTACCAACCGCCTTGGCGCGCTGGCCCTTGCCGCAAGCGATGCTCAGCTCAAAGGCGCAACCCGCATCACCGGGCTCAGCGCCTCGTCCTGCGCACTCATCGTCTCGCTCGGTCTTTACCCCGGCGGCACGGTATCTGAGGCAAGCACCCTGCTCGATCTCAGCCATTCGGCCACCGTACGTCTGACGGAGAAACTGGCGGCCCAAGGGTTTCTCACCCGTAGCCCCGGCGCGGACAAGCGCGAGGTGGCACTGGCGCTGACGGCCAAAGGCGAGCGGATGCGCAAAACCATTCTTACCGCGCGCGAAGAGGCACTTAGCACCATTCTGGACGGGCTGACGAAACAGGAGCGAAAAACGCTCTTACCGCTGCTCAATAAATTGCTCGCCTCCTTGACCGTGGATGCAGTTAGCGCCGGGCGCATGTGCCGCCTGTGCGATGACGGCATGTGCGGCCATGACGCCTGCCCCGTCCACCGCACCTATGAAGAGCTCGAAGCGGCGGGCGCCCCGCATTGAGCCCAACCCCCAAAGCGCCCCGAGGAGGACCCCACATGAACGAGACCCAGCTTGCCGCCTATTTCGGCTATGCGGAAAAGATCGGCCGCGCCGTCGCCTATTACGGGCTCGGCCTGATTTTCTTTGCCTTCGGTCTTTATAAATTCACGCCGGAGGAAGCTGCCGCCATCGAGCCGCTGCTCATTCACAGTCCGTTCCTGTCCTGGCTGCATGCCGGTTTCGGCGCGCAAGGCGCATCCAATGTGATCGGCATCGTGGAACTCGCCATCGCCCTTGCAATCTTCGCCCGCCGCTTCCTGCCCCGCGCTGCTGCTATCGGCTGCCTGGGCGCGGCCGGCTCGCTCGTCGTGACCGTGAGCTTTCTCTTCACCACACCGGGCATCAGCGAGGATACGGCCGGCTTCCTCATTAAGGACGTGCTGCTTTTCGGCATCGCCATGTGGGCGGCGGGTGAAGCCTGGGCCATGGCCCGCAGCGGCGCGCGCAGCCCGGCAGCGCTTGCCCGTTCCGCCTGAACGAAACGTCCCCCAAAACAAAAGCGGGCCCTTTCACAAGGGCCCGCTTTCTTTGTAAGCAACGGTAATAGGCTTACGCGACCTCGCGGTCCTCGGCGATCATGACATTTTCCGGCGGCAGCGGTGCCTTGCCCAGCATGTCGTCGGAAATCTTTTCCGCGATCATGATGGTCGGGGCGTTGGTATTGCCGCCCACCAAGGTCGGCATGACGGAGGCATCGACGACGCGCAGGTTTTCCAAACCGTGCACGCGGCAGCGCTCGTCCACCACGGCCATGTTGTCCTTGCCCATCTTGGCGGTGCCGACAGGGTGATAGATCGTCTCCGCCGTCTCGCGGATCCAGGCGTCGATCTGCTCGTCGGTTTTGACATCCGCACCCGGCCAGAATTCCGCGCCCCGGTAAGGGTCCATCGCCTTCTGTGCCAGAATCTCGCGCACCATCTTCACGCCTTCGCGCATCACGATGCGGTCGGCTTCCGCTTCCAGATAATTCGGCTGGATGATCGGGGCCTGTGAGGGATCGAGGCTCTTCAGCCCGATAAAGCCGCGGCTCTCGGGACGCAGCTGACAGATATGCGTCGTATAGGCATGGCGGTCGGACTTGATCCGCGCGTGATCGCGCATGAAGGCTGCCACGAAGTGGATCTGCACATCCGGCACTTCCAGTTCCTTGCGTGTCTTCAGAAAGCCGCCGGACTCAAGCCCGTTCGAGGTGCCGACACCGGATTTGAAGAAGACATATTGCATGCCCGTCATCAGCTGCTTGAGCGGGTTCGAGACCTGGCTATGCAGCGTGACGGGCTCCGGGCATTCCTGGATCACCGTGCAATCAAGGTGATCCTGCAGGTTCTGCCCGACGCCGGGCAGATCGGCGACGACATCGATGCCGAATTTGCGCAGGTAATCGGCCTTGCCGATGCCCGACAGCATGAGCGTCTGGGGCGAGTTGATCGCGCCGCCGCACAGAATGACTTCCGCATCGGCATAAGCCTTCTGCGTTTGTTTTTTCTGCACATATTCAACGCCGACGGCCTTGCTGCCTTCAAAGAGGACGCGCGAGGTCAGCGCTTCGACTTCCACCGTCAGATTGGGACGGCCGAGCGCAGGCACGAGGTAGCCCTTGGCCGCGCTGCAGCGCTGACCGTTCTTGATCGTGTGCTGGTAAGGGCCGACGCCTTCCTGCTGCGGGCCGTTGAAGTCGTCCGTATAAGGATGGCCGGCCTGCTTGCCTGCTTCGACGAAGGCATCGAAAAGCACATTGGGGCTGCGCCCGTTGGAAACGCCGAGCGGCCCGTCGCCGCCATGGAACGTGTCATTGCCGTTCTCATTGCCTTCCGAGCGGCGGAAATAGGGCAGCACATCGGAGAAGCCCCAGCCCTCAAGGCCCATCTGACGCCACATGTCATAGTCGCGCGCATGGCCGCGAATATAGATCATGCCGTTGATGGAGGACGAACCGCCCAGCACCTTGCCGCGCGGCCAGTAAAGCTTGCGGTTGTTCAGATGCTGCTGGCCTTCGGTCCAGTAATACCAGTTGGCGAATTCATTGCCGATCAGCTTGCCGACGCCTGCAGGCATATGAAAGAGGACGCTCTTGTCCTTGCCGCCCGCTTCCAGAAGCAGGACTTTCTTGCTCGGATCGGCGGACAGGCGGTTGGCCAGAACGCAGCCGGCGCTGCCGGCCCCGACAATGATGTAATCGTAACGTGTCATAAGCTTCCCTTCTCACAGCTTCCCTGGCCCGCAGTTTCTTATCGCAAGAATGTGGCTGCCATGTCCGGCAGCCCGCTCCCTGCCCTGCTATCCGGGCTCGGCCCTTCACGGCCTTTTATGATGACCTTTTCCTCAGGCCCTTGTTCTGATTTTGCCGAATTGTGATATGTCAGCAAAGATGACGCAAGCGTCATCTTTGCCAAAGCTCTTCCGGAAGACGCTTTTATCCGCTTACGGGATCAGCGTGACCAAGGTACGCCGGTTCAACGGCTCGCGCACCCCGTCCCCCGTCGCAACGGCAGGCCGTGTTTCCCCATAGCCAATCGTCTCGATCGCTTCGGGAAGCGCGCCCATTTCCACCAGCACCGTTTTCACGATTTCGGCGCGGCGTACGGAAAGCCGATCATTGTAGGAAGCAGGGCCCGATGTATCCGTATGCCCCTCGGCGCGGATAAGGCCGTGGCCGCCGGCACGCGCCGTTTCGATGGCGGTATTGAGCACTTCCAGCGCCTCGGCGGAAAGCGACCATTCATCGAAACCGAAATAGACGGTGAAATTCGCCGGCTGCGGCGCCTGCACGACCGGCGCGGGGGCCGGGGCAAGAGCCGTTTCAAGACGGCTGATATAGGAAAGGAAGCGGCCCCGGCATTCAAAGGCAGGCGCGGCGCCCGAATCCATGGCGATCTCATGGACCCAGCAGTCGTAAGCGGTTTGCGCCACCGCGGCCATGTCGGGCTCGGCTTCCTTCGCGCCGAGATTGAACGCTGCCGTCAGGCGCTGGCGCGCATCTGCCGTCTCCGGCACGCTGGCGATGGGCGCCAGAGGCTCGACATCGACGCCGCCTGCCGCTTCCAGCGCCTTCGCGGCATAGAACTCGGCCTGCTCATCGGCGCCCTGCCCGTCACGGGCCGTCGCCAGATTAAGATAAGAGCGGTAAAGCGCCTGCTGAAAGGCGCTGCCGCCCGGCACCGTGTCCAGCGCATCGTCATAAAGGCTTGAGGAACACGCAGCGACGGCGAGACCTAAGAAAAGAACCACGGCATATTTGAAAGCCGCTCCCGATGAAGCGAATACCGCGCCGATTGCCCGTCCCCGGAAACCGTTTTCCATCGTTTTTTGTGCCGTGCCCCGCATCGTGCCCTCATCTTTAGCTGCGTGCCGCAGCCCCGTTGCGCCGCTCGAAACGGCTTGTTCTTTGGTCCTGGGTTGTCCTAAGTAAGGTTAACCGCATTAGTCTTATAGCGCGAAAAGAAGTGTTTAGGCCAGCAATGCTGCGTAAAACCGAAGCAACTCATTAACTTTCCTGTCCTAGGATGAACGGCAAAGAACACCATGCAGAATCGGCAGTTCAAAGGGGCGCGCCTGTCATGCAGGAGAAGAAATTGAACGAAGACCGCCGCCGCGCAGAGCGCAAAGAGCTTTCCGTCGAAGGCCGGCTCATGACGCCGGCGGGCGAAGAATACACATGCAGTGTGCTCGACATCTCGCTGGTGGGCATCGCGCTTTCAACTCCCGCCCCCGCGATTCTCGACGACAAGGTCATCATCTATCTGAACGATCTGGGCCGATTTGAAGGCAAGGTCGTGCGGATGATCGATAATGGGTTCTGCGTGGAAATTCACCTTGTGACGCCGCGGCGCGAACGGGTTGCCGAACGCATCCGCTGGCTGTTCGAGAACCAGCGTCTGCCTGCGGCATCCGCCGAAAGCCAGCGCCAGTTCCCGCGTATCACGCCGAAGGAATCCGGCCTTGGCGCGGCCTCACGGCTCATCCTGCCAAACGGCGAGCGCACAGAATGCCGCGTGCTCGACATGTCGCTGAGCGGCGCGCATCTGAAAACCGATCTGCGTCCGCCCATCGATTCGCGTGTGCAGGTGGGCCGCATGACCGGCCGCGTCGTGCGCCATACGCCCGAAGGGATCGGCGTGCATTTCGACAATCTGGCGACCGAGCTGCCGACCGACGCCTCGCATCTGACCGAGTACTCATGTCAGACAATCTACTGAGCTATGAAGTGAGAAACGGCGTTGCTGAAATCCATATGGATGACGGGCGCGCTAATGCGCTTGGCCATGAAATGATCGGCGCGCTTAACGGCGCGCTGGATAAAGCAGAACAAGAAGCAAACGCCGTCTTGCTCTCCGGGCGCGAGGGCCGTTTCTGCGCAGGCTTCGATCTGTCGGTGATGAGCGGCGGACCGGAAGCCGTGCAGAACCTGGTGGGCTCCGGCGCCAAACTTCTCACCCGTCTTTATATGTATCCGCTGCCCGTCATCACCGCCTGCACGGGCCATGCGCTGGCTGCAGGCGGGCTTTTGCTGCTTGCCTCGGACTACCGGATCGGGGCGGAAGGCGCGTTCAAGATCGGGCTCAATGAAGTAGCGATCGGCATGACGACGCCGCTCTTCCTCCTCGACTTTGCCCGCGACCGGGTGCCCGCGCCGCTCTTCGATCAGGCGACCGTCCATGCGCGCATCTTCGACCCTGAAAGCGCGGTTTCCGCCGGCTTCCTCGATGAAACCACCGCACCGGAAGCGCTGATGAAGACCGCTATCGCAAAGGCCGACGCCATGGGCGCCCTGCCCCGCGCAGCCTTTTCCGGCACCAAGCGCAAAGCTCATGGCCCCACCGTCCGCCATATTGAAGACACACTCACAGCCGATTCTTCGAGCTTTGATGGGGCGCATTAGCCTCTGTTCTCAGGAGAACGGAAAATGAGGCGGTTCATGCATTTTCGCTTTCTGACGATCGGCCTACTTGCGGCGGGCCTGGCCTTTGCTCAAAGCGCGCCGGCGAGGGCCGAGTGCGCCGTGGACAGCACCGAGGGCGTCCTTGGCGGGCTTGCCGGGGCGGCGCTCGGCGGTTTTCTCGGCTCGAAAATCGGCAGCGGCTCGGGCAAGACGGCAGCCACGATCGGCGGCGCATTGCTGGGCGGTTTTGCGGGCAATCAGGCCGCGCGCAATCTGACCTGCCAGGACCAGTCTTATATGTACGACACCACTCAGTCCTCGCTGGAGCGCTACCCCTCCGGCCAGAGCGCCACCTGGCGCAATCCCGATAGCGGGCATTGGGGCACGGTAACGCCGGTCAGTACCTATCAGGGTGACGGCGGGCGCAATTGCCGCGAGTTCGAACAGACGATCTATATCGACGGCCAGCCGGAACAGGCGACGGGCACCGCCTGCCGCCAGGGCGACGGCACCTGGAAGATCATCGGCGGCTAAGCACAGAAAAACCGGAGCGGTTTGAAACGGGAGGCGGCAACGTCTCCCGTTTTGCTTTACGCCCGCGTGGGGCTACATGCCGAGAAATTGCTTCAAATTATCGGAAAAGAAATCTGAAAATTGAATACAAATAAAAACAAGAGATAATAAAAGTATATACAAATAATCACTGAAATTATCTCAAATACATCCTCGCATTTTGGAAATATAGAAACCCGAGACGTGTAACTTACTCAATACAGGATCGAAAGATCGGGGTAAGTACAATGTTCTTGATGCGTTTAGTAATCAGCGTTGCGCTGGTGCTTTATCTGGTGGGGTGCCAGACGATTGCGCCGGATGCGACGTCCGGGCTCAAAGCCGGTAAGCCAGTAGCGCCAGCCGAAAGAGCCCTCCAGCTTGCTTCCATGGAAGCAGGCTCTCAGGTCGTTCCACCCTTCGGATATATCGGATTTTGCCTGCGCCATGCGGCGGAGTGCGAAACCGGCACCGACACGCCTTCCAGCGTGGAGCTGACGCCCGAAAAATGGCGCGAGCTCAACGAGGTGAACGACTACGTCAACAAAGCCATCCGGCCGGTCGAAGACATCGAGCTTTATAGCCGTGCCGAATGGTGGGCCTATCCGGGCGAAGAAGGCGGCGACTGCGAAGATTATGCCCTGCTCAAGCGCAAATTGCTGATCGAGCGCGGCTGGCCTGCAGATGCGCTGCTGCTCTCCGTGGTGAAGGAATGGAACGGGGCCGGTCATGCGGTGCTCACCGCCGTCACCGACAAGGGCGACTACGCGCTCGATAATCAGGCCGCCAACATCGTGCTCTGGAAAGACACGCCCTATAGCTGGGTGAAACGCCAGTCCCGCACCCATCCTTATATGTGGGTCAACCTGGACCCGGAGCGCGAGGAAGCCATCCGTCTTGCAAGCGCCGAGGTGCCGAAGCGCCCGGCTCTGCAAAAGCCTGCCGGAACAGCGCCGGAAGGCACGTCCAACCTGCAAAAGCCGCTTGAAGAAGGCGTCTTGAAGCAGAGCGTAAATTAGGAGATCGGGCAGGCCCCGCCTGCCCCACGATCCCCCCGATCAGGCCCTTTCACCCCCCTTGGGCCTGGTCCTGTCGAGGCCGGTCCCGTCGCGAGGCGGGGCCGGCTGGACAGTTTTAGGCCATGAGAAAGCGAGGCCGAAAGGGAACGGCTCTTACCGGCCCTTCCATTGGGGTTTGCGCTTTTCGGCAAAAGCGCGCGGTCCTTCGATCAGGTCTTCGCTTTTGAACAGCGCCGCAACGGCGGGATATTTCCCGTTCACCGCTTTTTCCAGATCCGCCTCATCGAGCCCTTTATAGACACTCTCCTTGGAGGCTTTGATCGACATGGGCGAGCATTCCATGATCATCCCGGCCCATCGCTTGGCCGCCTCTAAGAGCTGATCCGCCGGCACGACTTCATTGACGAAACCGAACTGACGCCCTTCTTCCGCGCCGACGACACGGCCCGTCAGGATCATGCCCATGGCCTGTTTCAGGCCGATCTGGCGCGGCAGCCGGTGGAGCCCCCCGGCAAGCGCTGCAAGCCCAACCTTGGGCTCAGGCAGCGCGAAATTCGCTTTCTCCGAGGCAATGATGAGATCGCAGGCCAGCGCGATTTCAAAACCGCCGCCCATGGCTACACCGTTTACCGCGGCAATGACCGGCTTGTTGAGGTCATAGCGCGCGGTGAGCCCGGCAAAGCCGGTAGCCGGAACTTCCAGCTTGTTGCCTTCTGCCTGGTATTTCAGGTCGTTGCCTGCCGAAAAAGCGCGATCCCCCGCCCCGGTGATGATCGCCACCCAAAGGTCGGGATCGGCGGCAAAATCGTTGAAGACTTTCTCCAGCTCGAAATTGGCCGGCGGGTGCAGCGAGTTCATCCGGTCGGGACGGTTCATCGTCACGATCAGCAGGTGTCCGTCGCGCTCCACCGAGCAGAATTCATAATCAGCCATTTGTTTCTCCCTGTTCGCCGCCCCCTCACCGGAGGGCGCTTTGTTGCCTTCAATTTGCCGTGCGCGGCCCGTCAGGACAAGCCGGGGGCAGGCCACACCCCGGAGCGCGCTAAATTCCCGTAATCGGACGCAGCGGCAGCCCCGGGTAAGCCTCCATTAAGCATTCTGCCCTTAAATTGTCCTGTGGTGAAAAGCCGCCACAAGTCCGTTTCGAATCAAGGCACACAGTTTATGAGCGCCCAGATCAACCAAGCAGAACTCGACATGGCAGAGACGGCCGCGCCCGCTGGCGATGCCCGGCCGGAGACTGCTGGCGAAACCGGTACGCCCGCCGCCGCTGCAGACGCGCAGCCGCAACCGGCAAGCGAGGCAAAGACCTTCTGGACACTGAAATATGGCGACCAGATCTATGGGCCTTATGCGCATGAGGCGATGGAAAAATATATCGGCGAAGGCCGGATCGTCGCGCAAAGCGTCATCGCGCCTGCAGGCAGCGAAGAATGGAAATTCGCCAAGGATGTGAGCGCCTTTGCCGTTCATTTCGGCGGCGCGCCCGCGCAGCCGGAAGCAGAGACCGGCCTTCAGGCAAGCACGCAGCCCGACCGGCGCGCGAACCGCAGAGCTGCCGATACCGGCGATGACCGCCCCGCTTATGGCCCCGCTAAAGGTCAGATCGACCGGCGCAAACGGCCCGAGTCGAATAACTTCGTCATCATCGCGGAAATCAAATCGCACCATGGCCCTGAACTCGAACGGGCGCTGATGTCCGCCGGCCCCGCCATGAAGATTGCGAGCAATGCCTGGGTGCTGAGTGCCAAAACCTCTGCACCAGGTCTGCTCAATCAGCTCAGCCAGCATATCGGCCGCTCCGACCAGCTCTTCATTTCCGATGCCACCTCGGACCGGATCGCCTGGTTCAATTTCGGGCCGGAGATGGACGCGAAAGTCCGCCGCGTCTGGCGCAAGCCGACCTGATCTCTTTTATTTTTGCAGCAACCTCAAGGGCGCGCCAATGGCAGCCTGAGCCCGCCCGCCGTTAGCGGCAGCGGTGCAGGTGCCGGCTCCGCCTCTTCCGCGCCGGGCCGGGCCAGTGGCAGCAACGCTGCGTCTTCTTCCGCCTCACGGGCCGGGTTTTCCTGCGGCAGGACAACGGACTGCGCAGCAATCGGCTCTCTTCCCTCACTGCGCATTGGAGCCGCATCGCCTGCAAGGCGCTGCATGATGGATTTGGCGGGCCGCCAGCGGGCGATCAGCGGCGCGCGCATGGCGCCGATATCGATGCAGCGCGGGCCGGCCTCCTCGCCCCTGTCGCAGCGCACCGTCTCCCGCAAGATATCGAGCTGGAAATTGACCTTGCGCACGAACTCATCGATCAGCCCCGCATCGCGCACCTTGCCCACCAGGACAAGGTAGTCTTCGCAGCCGATCTGCTGGCGCTCCAGAAGCGCTTCCATTTGGCGCGCGGAGAATGTGTCATGCGGCGGCGTGCCCGCACAAATGCGCCACAAAAGCTCGGCGGCCACATGATCGAAAAGCTGCACCAGATCGCGCTCACTTCCCGAGAGATCGCCATAGACTTGCGCAAGTTCATCCGGTTCAAGACGGCGGAAGGCTTCCAGAAACCCCACAATATCCCCCGGCAATGGCTGGGAGGTGACGGGCGCCGGCACTTTTTCGTCTTCCGGTTTTTCCTCCGGCGCCTCCGGCAGACGCAGCCCCTCTTTCAGGAACGACATCTCGGTAGCTTCGGCAATATCGGGCTCACCTTCGGGGCCTGCGGGAATGAGCAGAAACTGCAGCCCGAGCGGGCGCTCTTCCATATGAAAATAGAAAGTCTCTGCGCCGCGCTTCAAAAGCCCCTGTGCGGCGGCGCCGGTTCGATGCCCGTTCAATGCGAAAGCCGATTGGCCGGGCGGGCGCAATTGGCCTGCGATGCGCGCTTCGGCTTCCGTCACCGTGAGCCGGTAGCCTTCGGCCCCGGCCAGGCCCGTATAGCTACCGCTAAAGGAACGCGCCTCGGCTTCGGCGGAAATCAACGCCAAAAACGGGAGAATGAGACAGGTCAGAATCCGCCCCCAGCGCCCCCGCCAGGCGAAATCACGGCCACAAGCTCGCACGTCCCCACTCCCCAACTCGTCACTTTCAGGCCGGCACAACAAGGCCGGTCCGCTTCCACCGCCCATCATATGCCGGACGATGGAAAAACCGGTTAACCGGTCAGCCGACCGGCTTCAGCCCCGCCGCATAGCGCTTCCAGTTTTCCACATAATGATCGGCGGAAAGTTTCAGCGCGCCGCCTTCTTCTTCGGACAATTGCCGCACGATCTTGCCGGGCGAGCCCATGACGACGGAATTGTCCGGAATTTCCTTATTCTCAGTGATCAGCGAGTTCGCGCCGATCAGGCAGTTCTTCCCGATTTTCGCGCCATTCAAAATGATCGAGCCGATGCCGATAAGCGAATTGTCGCCGATCGTGCAGCCATGCAGCATCACCTTGTGGCCGATCGTGACGTTTTTGCCGAGCGTCAGCGGATAGCCCATATCCGTGTGCAGCACCGAGGCGTCCTGCACGTTGGAATTCTCGCCGATGGTGATGCGCTCATTGTCCCCGCGCAGCACCGCGCCGAACCAGACGCTGGCCTGATGTTTCAATTCGATATTGCCCATCACCTGCGCATCGGGCGCAACCCAATACTGTCCCTCTCCGGGCAGGATGGGGGTGACGTCTCCCAGCTTGTAAATCGCCATGAATGCCTCCTTGAAAAGCCGCGCGACGCGCGCCGGGCTTTACCGTTCTTAGGTCTCGAGCTGGCGGGACTATGCCATGGAAAAGACAAATCTGTCATGGATTTGCCGTCTCTCCGCCATAGGATGAGGGAAACGCACACATCAGATTTGAGAGGCAAGACCGAGGTCATGAGCGATACTTCCCGCACCCCCGCCAGCGACAAAAACTTTCTTGCCTTGGAAAAATATGAACGCAGTGAGGACCGGCCCGTTCCGCGCCCCATGGCGCACGCCTTTCGCGATATTGCCGCCGCGCGCTTCAGCCGCCGGTCTTTCCTGCAAGGCACGTCGAGCGCGGTGCTGGCGCTCGGTGTCTCAGGCGCGCTTACCGCCTGCAGCGGGGAAGAAGAAACGGGCATTCCCGGTTTCGATTTCGACGAGATTGCCCACGGCGTCGATGAAACCCATCACGTCACGCCGGGCCATGACGCGGATATTCTTTTGCGCTGGGGCGACCCGCTCTTTACCGATTCTCCGCCTTTCGATCCGGAAAATCAGAGCGCGGCCACGCAGCTCAAACAGTTCGGCTACAATAACGATTTTCTGGGCCTCACCCCGCTGCCCTTCGGCGATGAAGAAAGCCCGCATGCGCTGCTTTGCGTCAATCACGAATTCACGAACGATCCGCTGATGCACCGCGCGCTCAGCGAAGCCACCGACCCGCGCCTTGCCTATACGCCGGACATGGCACGCATTTCCATGGCAGCCCATGGCGGCACCATTGTCGAAGTGAAAAAGACGGACGGCAAATGGGTGTCCGTTACGGACAGCCCTTTCAACCGCCGCATCAGCGCGCTTGAAACGGAAATGGTGCTGGACGGCCCTGCCGCAGGCCATGCGCGCCTGCAGACCTCCGCCGACCCGAGCGGGCGCAAAGTCACCGGCACATTCAACAATTGCGCCGGCGGCATGACGCCCTGGGGCACCTATCTGATGGCCGAGGAAAACTTTCACGGCTATTTCGCGGGCAATCTGGACGGCCATCCCGAAAAACGCAATTACGAACGCGTCGGCATACCGGGCGGCTTTTATCCCTGGTTCATTGCCGATGAGCGTTTCGACATCAACAAGGAGCCGAACGAGGCGAACCGCTTCGGCTGGGTCGTCGAAGTCGATCCTTACGATCCTGCTTCCACGCCGGTTAAACACACCGCCCTTGGCCGCTTCAAACATGAAGGCTGCGAAACCGTTCTCGCGGAAGATGGCCGCGTCGTCATCTATTCCGGCGACGATCAGCGCTTCGAATATCTTTATAAATTCGTCAGCGCGGCCAAAGTCGACCCCGGCAACCGATTGGCGAATATGAACGTGCTGAGTGACGGCACGCTTTACGCCGCCCGCTTTTCAGAAGACGGCAGCGGCGAATGGCTGCCGCTTGTTTTCGGTGAGAACGGCCTTGATGCTGCAAACGGGTTTGAAAGCCAGGCAGATGTCTTGATCGAAACGCGCCGCGCCGCCGACATTCTGGGCGCAACACCGCTCGACCGGCCCGAAGACGTGCAGCCCAATCCAAAGACGGGCCGCGTCTATGCCGCGCTCACCAACAATTCCAAACGCGGAGAAGACGCGACCGACGCCGTTAATCCGCGCGCCAATAATATCTGGGGCCAGATCGTCGAAATCACGCCGGAGAGCGGCGATCACAGCGCGCGCAAATTCAAGTGGGACTTGCTGGTAAAAGCCGGCAATCCCGCGGACCCTGCGACAGGTGCCGCTTTCAACGAAAAGACCAGCGCCAATGGCTGGTTCGCCTGCCCCGACAATTTGGAAGTCGATCCGCAAGGCCGCCTCTGGGTTGCGACCGATCAGGGCAAAGGCTGGCCGAAAGCCTCCGGCAGCGCCGACGGGCTTTGGGCGCTCGGCACGGAGGGCGAGACGCGCGGGCTCGGGCGCATGTTCTTCCGCGTCCCCGTGGGCGCTGAAATGTGCGGGCCGCGCTTTACCGCAGACGGCGAAGCGCTTTTCCTTGCCGTGCAGCATCCGGGCGCCGACGGCGCGGAGGATTACGCTGCCCATGGCCGCCCCTCGACTTATACGGACCCGGCAACGCGCTGGCCGGATTTCGACCCGGCCATACCGCCCCGCCCCTCTGTTGTCGTCATTACCCGCAAAGGCGGCGGCAAGGTGGGCTAGCCCCGCGCATTAACCATGCCGGTTGCATCAGACGGAACGCTCAAGCACTCTATATGCCTGCTTGCGCGTGCCCGTCGGCATTTGCGCCTGGCCAAAGGGAAACGGGGGTTCCATGCGGCTCTTCAATACGGTTGTTCTGCTTTTCATCGGCTTGCCCGCGGCATTCTTCTTTGCTTATCAGCAAGGCTGGCTCGATCCTTATGTCGAAGAAGACTGGATCCCGGCAGGCCCGCTTATTCAGGCCGAGTTGCGCGCCACGGTGAGCCCGCAAGAGCTTGAAGCTCGCATTGCCAAAGCGCTTGAAGAAGACGATTACGCGGATGCGCAGCTTTATGCGGAAATAGCAGATTACGCTTCCATTCCCCTTTCGGATGAAACGCGCGCGGCACTCGACGACGCCAATTCGCTGACAAACAATATCCGCCGCACCGGCGGCTCTTTCTTCGAAGGCTTCGTCTATGGGCGCGGCAGCGATACGGCAAGCTTCATGGGCGCGCTCACCTCAGACCTCACCGTCATCGGGGATGTACGCGACATCGCCGGGGAAGGTGAAAAGATGGTGCGCGGCGAGGATTACTCGACGCTCGTGCTCGGCCTTTCCGTGGCGGGTGTGGCCGCAACGGCGGCAACCGTCGGCTCCGGCGGCGCGGCTTTGCCGACGCAGGCCGGCCTTTCGCTTCTCAAAGTTGCCAAGAAAGCCGGCACGCTCACGGCAAGCTTTGCCAGCGAGCTGCGCCGGCTCCTTTCCGAAGCCGTCAATTTCAAGAAGCTGAAGGAAACGCTGCAAACGACGAGCCTTGGCGACCTTTCCGCCACGCGCCGCGCGGTCGGCGATTATGCGGACAATGTTTCCTTCGCCAAGCTGACGCCCGTTCTCAGCGATGTCGGCGCGCTGCAGCGCGCGGCAGGACCTGCCGAAACCATCCGCCTGATGCGCTATGTGGAAAACAGCGGCGACCTTGCCCGCATCACCCGCATGAGCAAAACGCTCGGGCCGAAGACACGCGGCATTATCGAGCTGACCGGCAAGACGAGCCTGCGTGCCTTCAAGACATTGGCGAACTTCGTGCTCTGGCTGCTTTCCTGGGCCTGGGCCATCGTCGCGGGCATCGCCACCTGGCTCGGCGGCATGGGAATGCGGCGCGGCGTGCGCCGCCTGAGGCGCCGGCGCGTTTACACTCGCGAAGCCTGACGGCAAATCCACTTAAAACGAAAAGCCCGCAGCACGAAAATGCTGCGGGCTTTTGTCAGTTCGGGACCACCTCTTTTCAGAGGGCTCCACCGGCGGATACCGGGAGCTGTCCCCACTACTGGCCACGCTTCAGAAGAAGCGAAAACCTTCGATTAGAGATAGGTCAGCGTCTGAACGACAATGACCGTGCCCAGCGCGGCGGAAGCCACGAAGGAAAGATACCCGGTCTTCGCGCTGCCTTCCGGCTTCGTGAAAAGCGCGGCAATGGCATTGCCAAGCGGCTGGTTCTCGAAAGCCATCAGCTGATAGCCGGTATAGATCGCGAGCACGGCAAAGGCGCCGAAGAACGCATCACGGGCAGCCAGAAGGCCGAATTCAAAACCGGCCGCAATCAGCACGATCGCGGTAACCGAAACGATATTCCAAAGTGTCGAGCGCATGGGGGGCGTCCTATCTTTGTTTTGCGGTGCAATGTATCGCAATGCAGCATCTTTGCTGCGCCGCACAGGTTATAGATAGGAACTAACTGACAAATAGTCAAGTAGCGAAATTCGGTATGTTTACCAAAGGCTTGCGAATGCCGCCATGCTCCTTAACCTATATAGGAGCTATATAGGGGCGGACGCAGGGGAAAACAGCCCCGCCCCGGCCTTATTTCTTAAGCGAGCACCAGGGAGAGAATGAAGATCCCGACAAGGAAGCTCCAAAACGAGGCGATGAGCGTGCTCAGAAGGAGCCAGAAAGGCGGGCGGTTTTCAATTACCTGGGCGCGCACTGCATTGCGCAGAATGACCGTTGGCCCGGCAAAGACCAGCGTGCAAACCCCCATAACCAGTCCGGCGGTCGTTTCCTGCCACATCTGAAAGCTGGCGGGCTTGTTCGTCACCAGACGGTAGAAGCTGCCTGTCAGCCCGGCGGCCACATACCCTGTGATCAGCGTCAAAAAGAAAACCATCAACTCGTGCATAATCCCTGCTCCCATGGCCGCCCCGCGGCCAGCGCCTTACGGCTTTGCCTCATCTTCAATGCCGTTCTCAAAGAGCGGACCGCCTTGGGCCAGATCCCGGTCTTGACCCTGGTCCTTAACCGCAAACTCGTCGGCCAGGGCCGGGCGCAGCGCATTGCCCTCTTCCAGGAGCGCCAGATCGGCGCCTGGCGGGGCCGGAACATGGCCGTCAAGCGGCAGTACTTCTGCCTTGGCCATGGCACAGCGCGCAGGTTCGGTGATGCAGGGGCTGACGGGGGCCGCGCTGGCGCCAGACCAGACCAAAACGGCATCCGTGGGACCGCCGGCATAAGCGACGTAACCCAGCAACATCATCACTTTGAGAACGAACGTAACCATGCCCCCGCTTGCGCAAGCCCCGTACCAGAGCGCAGCCCAATGGCGGTTTTTGCCGCTAGGGCATGTCTGGCGACGAAAAATTAAGAAAAATCAGGCAGTTATAGGAAAAGCCCGGCATAGGGCAGCCGCGGCGCGCCAAGGCGCGAACCGGCGGTTCTGTGCCGTTCTGTGCGCAAAAATGGGCTGGTGGGGCCGATCTGTCTCAAAAGGAAACGCCCGCCTCCCTTCAAGTCCCCCCAAGGGGCCGCTAAGATGCGCCCGCCTGGGGCAAACCGAAACGTCCAGCCATGGGCCGGACGAGGACAAGGAAGCGAGTGGTCAAATGGATGCAGCCGTAAAGGAACGCCCTGCTTGGCTCATTCCCGCTATTGTGGCCCTGGCCATTCTCGGCCTCTCGGCCGTCTTTCTCTATTATTACTTCGGCCCCTCGGCGAACGAGATCCTGGGTCTCAGCCCCAAGGCGACGGCGAGTGAGGAAATCGCCGAAGTGACGGTGGGCGGCAAGACGCTCTATGTGCCCTCGAATTTCACCCGTTACCCCGCCCAGCGCGGCGGCGAGCAGGAAGAGCTCGCCCTTCACGCCCTCCTGCCGGATCTCACGCCCTTCAGCCCGGAAGAGCGCGCGCTTTTCGAGGATAACAGCCCGAATTCCCGCGTCGTCCTTTTCAGCCTGAAAGCCGGCGACATGACACTGCCTGAAGACCAGCGCTTTGCCGCCGTCTATAGCCGCTATTTTTCAGGAGAAGAGCCCGACGAAGTGATGAACGGGCTGGAGCATTACGCCTTTGCCGAAGGCTCGGGCTACCGCGACCAGGACCTTTTCCTCGCCACGGATGATCAGGGAGAAATGCTGCTCCTGCTCTGCTTCCGCGAAACACCGGTGATTTTCAGCCCGTCCTGCTCACGCACGAAAGTGCTGCCGAACGGGCTCGTGCTGACATACCGGTATAAGCGCACGCGGCTGAAAAACTGGGCGGCGATCGACAGAAACATCCAAACGCTGGTGGACAGCTTTTCCGAAAAACCCGGCAAAGCAGCCCCCGCTTCTTAAGGCGGGTGCGGACTTAGATATTTTCGGGCAGATCGATGTCGAGGATCGCCATCTGGAAGGCGTAGGAAACTTCGCCTTCGTCTTCGTCGCGAAAGATCACGCCGATAAATTCATCGCCGATATGCACTTCCACAGAGTCGGATTTCTGCGGGCGAGCCGACACATGGATCGTGTCCAGGCGGAATGTATCGCGCAGATATTTTTCGAGACGCTTAACTTCTTGCTTGTCCAAAACGATCCCCAACTCACTGAAACAAATGGAAACACCTGCCATTCAAAGGCAAGGCGCAGGTTCTAACGAGCCTGCGCTGCCGATGCAACCTTTGGGAGCGGCAGCATTAACCGGCGCCAAAGAAGACCATATTGACGCAACCGGAACAACCATCCGTTGCGGTTCATCACCGAGGCGTGAGCATAGAACGGCGCAGAAACCTGCTCTCCCCACCTTTGCTTGAGCATTTTTACTCCCGCCCGCCGCACCTTCGCACAATGCGCAGCACACAAGCGGTGCGGGCGATATCCAAGGGCGAATCGCTTCACGCCCTCTGCTTCAGCTTGTGGCCGACATCGACAATCGCCTCGATCGCCGGCACAAGCTCGGCGCCGAGCTCCGTCAGTTCATATTCGACGGAAGGAGGCGAAGTCGGCTTCACGTCACGCCGCACAACGCCGCGCGTTTCAAGCTCGCGCAGCCTGGTGGTGAGCACTTTCGGCGAGACGGGGGGAATGTCGAGCCTAAGCTCGCTGAACCGGCGCGGGCCAGCGCGCAGACTCCAGATGACGTTCACCGTCCAGGCACCGCCGATAATCGACATGCATTCCGTAAGCGGACAGGCTTCAGGCGGCTGAGGGCTTTTGTTTTTGCGGATTTTCAGGGGCATGGCGCGTTTCCACCGGGTTGCCTGACAAAGAGATCGCCGCAGACGGGTTACCGGATGGAAACTCAATTCTGCAGGTTTCCAAAGGATAGTACATTTACAACAGAAAGCCCACTGCCTAGCTAGGAGCGCATCAGCCACCCCAATGCAAGGGACACAAGATGAAGCTCTACTACAAACCCGGCGCTTGTTCGCTCGCCCCCCATATCGCTCTGCGGATGGCAGGGCTCGACTTCACCCTGGAAAAAGTGGACACCCAGAAGAAGACCACGGAAAGCGGCGCGGATTATCTCGCCGTAACACCGAAAGGGTATGTCCCGGCGCTGGAAATCGCGGGCGGCGAAGTCCTGACCGAAGCTCCCGCCGTTCTGCAGTTCATCGGCGATCAGAAGCCGGAAAGCGGCCTTGCCCCGCAGCCCGGTACGCTGGAGCGGCTGCGCGTTCAAGAACACTTGAACTATGTCGCCTCCGAACTTCACAAGGCTTACGGCCCCTTCTTCGGCGCGACGCCGATTTCCGATGACGCCAAGCCCGCCGCGCTCGCCAATATCGAAAAGAAACTGAATTATTTCGAGACGGTGCTGAGCGATGGCCGCGCCTATCTGACGGGCGGCACCTTCACCGTCGCCGACAGCTATTTCTTCGTCGTGACCAATTGGAGCAACTTTATCGGTCTCGACCTCGGCAAATGGCCGCATATTGCAGGCTATATGAGCCGCGTTTCGGCACTGCCCGCCGTGCAGGAAGCGCTGAAGGCGGAAGGTCTTCTTGCCGCTTGAGCAAGAACCGAGCGGCTGGCCGGCGCAAACCGGCCAGCCATTCCCCCTCCTTTGATAAAGAGGCATCCCATGCATCCCGCGCATGCCACGGCAGCCTTTGGCGACGTCGTTCAGACGCTGCAGGATTATTTCGACGGTCTTTATTACAGCGACGCGGAAAAGCTGGCCGGTATTTTTCATACGAAGGCGCATTATGCCTGCGCCACCGAAGCCCCTCTTCTTTACTTGCGGATGGACGAATATCTGCCCATCGTCGCAAAACGCCCATCACCTGCAAGCCGGGGCGAGCTGCGGCGCGACAGTATCGAAGCTATCGAATTTGCCGGTCCTTACACCGCCTTTGCGCATGTGAAATGCGCAATCGGCCCCAAATATTTCACCGATTTTCTGACATTGATCCGCACGGACGGGAAATGGCAGATCATCTCGAAGATTTTCCATTACGATATCCTGCCGGAAACGGCAGAAGCTTGAAGAGAGGAACACCCATGCCCTATGTGAATATCAAAATCACCCGCGAAGGCGTGACCCCCGAGCAGAAAGCAGAACTGATCAAAGGCACGACGGATCTGCTCGTCAAAGTGCTGAACAAGAACCCGGCAACGACGGTCGTCGTCATCAATGAAGTGGACATGGAAGATTGGGGCATCGGCGGCCTGCCGGTGGAAGAATACCGCAAGACCCTCACTTCCTCTTAAAAGGATAAACCCATGGCCCTTGTCAGCGCGCTTACTGAAAAGCTCGGCATCGACATTCCCATATTGCTTGCCCCGATGGCCGGGGTAAGCGGCGGGGAACTCGCCGCCGCCGTCAGCCGGGCGGGCGGGCTCGGGTTTATCGGCACGGGCTATATGGAAGAAGACTGGCTGCGCGGGGAACTAGCAAAAGCCGGCAATGAAAAAATCGGCGCCGGCTTCATCACCTGGGTGCTGGCGCAGAAACCGCACCTCCTCCCCCTCGCGCTCGACCATGCGCCGAAAGCCATCTTCCTGTCCTTCGGGGAGATCGAACCTTTTGCGCCGCAAGTGAAAGAGCGCGGCATCCCGCTCATTGCCCAGGTGCAAACGCTGGCTCAGGCAAAACGCGCCGCTAAGGCCGGGGCGGATTTCATCGTCGCGCAGGGAACGGAAGCGGGCGGGCATGGCGCAAAGCGCGCCACCTTTCCGCTCGTGCCCGCGATTGCCGACGCCGTGGACGTGCCCGTCATTGCGGCGGGCGGCATTGGCGACGGGCGCGGACTTGCCGCCGCCTTAATGCTGGGGGCCTGCGGCGCCGTCTGCGGCAGCGCCTTTTATGCGGCGCCCGAAGCACTCTCCCACGCCAAGGCAAAAGAGCAAGCGCTTAGCGCGAGCGGCGATGACACGCAGCGCAGCTCCGTTTTCGACATTGCCCGCGGCATCGACTGGCCGCGCGAATGGACAATGCGGACCCTGAAAAACAGCTTCTCGGAAAAATGGATAGGTAACACACAGGCGCTGCAACAGCACGCCGCCGAAGAAGGCGCGCGCTACGCGGAAGCTGCCGCCAAAGGTGATTTCAACACCGCCGCCATCATCATCGGCGAGGCCGTAGATCTGGTGACCCAAAGCCGGCCTGCCGAAGAGATTACCCGGAAGATTGCAAGTGATGCCGAAACGCTGCTGAAAAACGCCGCTGCAAATTTTCTGCGCTGAGACGGCTCGGCTTAGCGGGCCGTATAACCGCCATCGACGACAAGCTCCGAGCCCGTGACGAAAGAAGACTCGTCCGAGGCGAGGAAGAGGATCGCCTTGCCGATTTCCATCGCCGTGCCGAGCCGGCCGATGGGATGCAGCATCGAAAGCAGCCCCAGCATCTCATTGGGGCTTGCCTCTTCCGAGCGCTCTACCACGCCGCGCACGAGCGGGGTATCGATATAGCCCGGATGCACGGAATTGACGCGGATATTGTAGCCCGCCTCCGCGCATTCCAGCGCGGCGACTTTGGTGAGCAGCCGCACCCCGCCCTTCGCGGCGTTGTAATCGGATGAGCGCGGCGTGCCGACAAGGCCCATGATCGAGGAAATATTGATGATCGAGCCGCCGCCGGAATTCTTCATGGCGCGGATCGCGTATTTACAGCCGAGAAAGACGCTATCGAGATCGACGGCAAGCGTGCGCCGCCAGCTTTCAAGCGGCATGTCTTCGATGGGATGGCCTTCCGGCGCAATGCCCGCATTGTTGACGAGCACATGCAGCCCGCCGAAGGCGCGCACCGTCTCGGTGGTCACTTTTTCCCAAGCCTCTTCGCTCGTCACATCATGGGTCATGAAAGAAGCAAGGTGACCGGCATTCTGGATTTTGTCGGCAAGCGCCTGGCCTGCCGCCTCGTCCACATCCGTGCACATGACTTTGGCGCCTTCGCTGGCCAGAAGTTCAGCCGTTGCCGCGCCGATGCCTTTTGCCGCGCCCGTCACAATGGCGACCTTGCCGCTCAACCGTCCCATAGGAAGCTCCCCGTTATCGCGTGTTGTTTTGCGGCATCTTGCCGCCGCAAAGAGGCAATGGCCAGCCCTTAAACGCCGCACCCTAGAGCGCTTCAAAGAGGACAGAGACGCCCGCCCATGCTATAGGCTTGCGCAAACATTGGTCCGCGCCTGGCAGCGGCGCGCGGCAGGCAAAACGGTAAAATCAGGGAGTGCCCCATGGCGATCGCCTATCTCATCACCTATGAAGCATCGGACCCGGATACGATCGTGCAGCAGCTCAAAGCCTATAAGGAGCGCGAGCTCGACCGCTCGCCGCCCAAGGGCTTTCTGGACGCACGCATTCTGGAAGGCACGGACGGCAAGACCGTGACTTTTCTGACCGAATGGGTGAGCGAAGAGGAACTGGAAGACACCCGCGACAGCGCCCCCTGGGAAGCCTGCATGGACCTGAACGAGACTTTTTCGGACAGCAACAAGGCGCTGACGTTTAAAATGATAAGCTGAGCGGCAGCCGCTCCCTCCGGCGCGCTGGCCTGAGACCCACCGGCGCGTTTATCATTTGCCCATGAGCAGCACCTATCCCAATTCCTATTATGCGGCAACGGCCAAAGGCGTGCCGGCGCTTACCCGCCTTGAAGAGGACATCACCTGCGATGTCTGCATCATCGGGGCGGGCTATACCGGCCTTTCCGCCGCGCTGCACCTTGCAGAAAAAGGATATAAGCCCGTCGTCCTTGAAGCCGAGCGCATCGGCTGGGGCGCGTCGGGGCGCAATGGCGGCCAGCTCGGCACCACCTTGCGCAAGGATCAAAGCGAGCTTGAAGCGCGCTACGGCAAGGAGACGGCCCACCTTCTCTGGGATCTGGCAAAAGATTCCGTCAGCACCGTCAAATCCATCATCGAGCGCTACAAGATCGACTGCGATCTGACGCCCGGCATTTTGCATGCTGCCTGGAAGCGCAGGGATGCCGCAGCTCTCGAAGAAGAAGCCGCGCATATGCGCGAGGCTTACGGCTATGGAAAGCTGCGCTATGTGCCGCGCGAGGAAATGCGCGAAATGGTGGCAAGCCCGCGCTATTGGGGCGGCGCGCTCGATGAAGGCGCGGCCCACCTTCACCCCCTGAATTTCGCTTTGGGCATGGCTGAAGCAGCAAAGGAAAAGGGCGCGCGGATTTTTGAAGACAGCCGCGTGCTCGACATCAGCGAGAGCGATCCGGCCCACATCCGCACCGCCCATGGCACAGTGAAAGCTTCCCATGTCGTCATCGCCTGCAACGGCTATCTCGGCAAACTGGAAAGCCGGGTGAACGGCTACATCATGCCGATCAACAATTTCATCATCGCAACGGAGCCGCTCGGCGCCGAAGGGGCAAAGGCGCTGATCCGCGACAATGTCGCCGTGGCGGATACGAAATTCGTGATCGACTATTACCGCCTCTCCCCGGACGGGCGGCTGCTTTTCGGCGGCGGGGAAAACTACTCGCCGAACTTCCCCAAAGACATTGCCGCTTTCGTGCGCAAGCCCATGCTGCGCGTCTTCCCGCAGCTCAAAGACGTGCGCATCGATTATGCCTGGGGCGGCACGCTGGCCATCACCTTGAGCCGTATGCCGCAATTCGGCCGCCTCGCGCCCAACCGGATTTTTGCCCATGGCTATTCCGGCCAGGGCATCAATGTGGCAACACTTGCCGGCAAGCTGATTGCCGAAACCGTAAGCGGCACGGCGGAGCGCTTCGACCTTCTGGCCAGCATGAAGACACAAAAATTCCCGGGCGGCACGTTGCTGCGCTACCCGGGTCTTGTCGCCGGCATGCTCTTTTATGCGATGAAAGACAGGCTGCCTTAAGCCACCCGCTCTTTCAGCCCACGCCTATTTTTCTTTCGGCTTGTCTTCCTCGCGGATCACATGATCCATCGCCCGCGACGGCCGCTCGCAGCCCGCACAGCCGACGACCTTGGCCGGGATGCCCGCCACCGTGCAATTGGCCGGCACGTCCTGCAGCACGACACTCCCTGCACCGACACGCGCGCAGTCGCCGATCGTCAGGTTGCCGAGAATTTTCGCATCCGCGCCGAGCAGCACACCGTTACCGACCTTGGGGTGGCGGTCGCCGGATTCTTTCCCCGTGCCGCCGAGATTGACCCCGTGCAGCATGGAAACATCATCGCCGACGACAGCGGTCTCACCGATCACGACGCCCGTCGCATGGTCCATCATGATGCCGCGCCCGAAGCGGGCGGCGGGGTGAATATCCACCGCGAAAAGTTCCGACACCCGGCTTTGAATGAAAAGCGCCATGGCCTTGCGCCCGCCCGTCCAAAGCTCATGAGCGAAACGGTGCGCCTGAATGGCATTGAAGCCTTTGAAGAACAAGAGCGGCTGGATATAGGCATGGCAGGCCGGGTCCCGGTCGAAGACCGCCGACATATCCGCCCGGCAGGCCGCCGCAATGTCCGGGTTAGCCTTCAACACATCCTCGAAGACTTCCCGCAGCACCATGGCCGAGACTTCCTCGCTGGAAAGTTTCCGCGCCACATGGAAGGACAACATTTCATCGAAGGAATCGTGGTTGAGCACGGTGCCGTAAATGTAACTCGCCAGCACCGGTTCGCTGGCCGCCATTTCGCGGGCTTCTTCCTGAAGGCGCTGCCAAATCGGATCGCAGCTCTCGACCTGCTCGATAGGTCTGGACATGGCCGTCCCTCTCTTCAAGTGGCCGCGCGCGGCCTCTACGTCAAACCAGACTATCACATAGGCCAGCCCTTATGCGAATTCAACTGGGCAGCGTGGTCAACGGGACGTGAATGCTCCCCGGCGCACCTGTGCTAAGCTTGCCCCAAAAGCGGGCGGAAAAGCGCGCATTTCGGGAGGTTTCATGACGATTGCACCGGCTGGTTTCGTATCCCTTGAAACGATTCGGCTCTATGCCGAATGGCAGGGCGAAGGACCGCCCCTCCTCTTCATCTCCGGCACGGGAGGCGATTTGCGCAAAAAGCCGAACCTTTTCGACGGTCCCTTGCCCAAAGCCTTCACCACCCTTTCCTACGACCAGCGCGGCCTCGGCCAGAGCGGGAAACCGCAGGCATCGCAGCGCGCGCCCTACACGATGAAAGATTATGCCGAAGATGCTGCCGCGCTGATGGAAGCGGCGGGCTGGGAACGCGCGCATGTCATGGGTGTTTCCTTTGGCGGCATGGTGGCGCAGGAACTTGCCATCCGTTTTCCAGAAAAAGTGGACAAGCTCGTCCTTGCCTGCACCTCGCCGGGCGGAAACGGCGGCGCCTCCTACCCTCTCCACACACTTACCCATATGAACGGAGAAGAACGCGCCCGGCACATGATCCCGATTTCCGACACCCGTCACGGCGACGATTGGGCAAAGGCCCATCCCGAACATTATGAAGAGCTCGTGCGCATGGCCGCCGACGATCCTTATGCAAGCGAGCCCGGCCATAGCGAGGGCGCGCTTGCCCAGCTTGAAGCACGCGCCGCCCATGACACCTGGGACCGGCTCGGCGCCATCAAAGCCCCGACGCTTATTTGCGGCGGCAAATATGACGGCATCGCCCTGCCCGAAACCCAGGAAAAGCTGCACAGCCGGATTGCAGGCGCGAAACTGGAAATGTTCGAAGGCGGACATCTTTTCCTGCTGCAGGACCGCCGCGCTTTTAAAGAGATCATCGCCTTTCTGAAGGACTGACTGCCCAATTCGGGCAGTCCCCAGAGAGCACCCGAAGAGCTAGTCTCCCCGGCGGAATTCGGGACTTCGGGAGGACAAGATGGGCCGCAAAATTCTTTTCATCACGACCGACCAGATGCGTTTCGACGCACTGGGCTGCAATGGCGGCAAGGTCGCGCGCACGCCCGCCATAGACGCGCTGGCGAAGAGCGGCGTCAACTACACCCGCGCCCATGGCCAGTCCGTCGTCTGCATGCCCGCCCGCTCCACCATGCTGACCGGCCAATATGTCAGCACCCATGGCGTCTGGATGAACGGCGTGCCGCTGCCCGAGGACGCGCCCTCCGTCGCTGCCTATCTGAAAGAGAACGCCAATTACGCCACGGCGCTGATCGGCAAGGCGCATTTCGAGCCTTTCGTGGATTTCGATCTGAAATTCTATGAGAACCGCATGGCGCGCAACGGCGAATACGGGCCTCACCGCGGCTTCGACCATATGGAGCTTTCAAGCCATACGCCGCTCATTCTCCATTATAATGAATGGATGAAGAAAAACGCGCCGGACAAAATCGGCGGCTTCTACCGCAACCTCAACGAAAAATTCGAAGTGAATGCGGCAGGCGGCGGCGACACCGGTGCTTGCCAGGTGCATCACAACCCCGTCTCCCGCGAGCATTACCACACAGACTGGGTGGCAGAGCGCACCATGGCCTGGCTCGACAGTCTGGATGCGGACGAAGATTTTTTCTGCTGGATGAGCTTCCCCGATCCCCACCATCCCTGGGACCCGCCGGAAAGCGAGCTGGACCGGGTAGACTGGCGCGACCTTGCCCTGCCCGAGGCCTATCCGGGCTCGAAGAAAAAGATGCGTGAAATCCTGGAAGGCAAACCCAAGCACTGGATGTGGTATTGGACAGGCGAGCGCGTGACCAATGTCGAAGCGCCGCCGGAATTCGCCGCCCGCGATATGACGCCGGATCAAGTGCGCGAAATCAACGCCATGACCCATATCGAAAACGAGCTGATCGACGAAGCCTGCGCGAAGGTTTTCGCAAAGCTGGAAGAGCGCGGCTGGGCGGACGATACCGACATTATCTTCACCACCGATCATGGCGAGTTTCAGGGCGACTACGGCCTCCTCTTCAAAGGGCCTTACCATGTGGAAAGCCTGATGCGCCTGCCCTTCATCTGGAAGCCGGCAAAATCGGCGGGCATCGCCCCGGGAGAAGTTTCCCGCCCGGTCGGCCAGATCGATCTGGCGCCCACCTTCTGCGAGATCGCGGGCCTGCCCACGCCGGACTGGATGCAAGGCAAGACCCTGCCCAAAAACGAAGAGGAAGCGGAACGGCAGAACCGGGACCGCGTCTTCACCGAATGGGATTCGGTCTATAAGGACGGCACGGAAGTTTCCATCCGCACACTCACCCGCGATCACTACATCATCACCGCCTATAACAAGACCAATATCTATGAGGGTACCGAGGGAGAGCTTTACGACCTCAAAGAAGACCCCTATCAATGGCGGAACCTTTGGGACGACCCGGCCTATAAAGACATCAAAGCCGGGCTCTTGGACGACCTGAAGGCGGCTCTCCCGCCGGTGCGTGAACCGCGTCTGGACTGGGTGGCCATGGTGTGACCCGGAGCGGAGACGGAAATGACGAGCAGCACGGAACGTATGATCGCGGAAAAAGACGGCGCCATCGGCTGGATGGTGTTCAATAATCCGCTCCGCCACAATGCGGTCAGCACCGATATGTGGCAGGCCGTGCCGGAAATTCTGGATACCTTCGAAAATGATGACGCCATCCGCGTGATCGTACTGACCGGGGCCGGGGAAAAAGCCTTCGTTGCCGGCGCCGACATTTCTCAGTTCGAGGAAACGCGTTCTTCGCCTGAAAAAGTGCAGGAATATGAAGACATGACGGCAAGCGCTTTCGAGCGCATTGCCGCCTGCACCAAGCCCACCATTGCCATGATCGACGGCTATTGCATCGGCGGCGGGCTCGGCATCGCGCTGTCCTGCGATCTGCGCTATGCGGCGGAAGGCTCGACCTTCGGTATTCCCGCCGCGCGCCTCGGCCTTGCCTATCCGCTCGGTCAGACGCGCCGTCTCGTCAATCTGGTGGGCCCGGCCCGCTCGAAGGAAATCTTTTTCACCGCCAAACGCTATAGCGCGGAAGAAGCGCTCGCCATGGGTCTCATCAACCAGCTCTTTTCCAAAGAAGACCTGCGCGAGCATGTGCTCACCACCTGCGCTTCCATTGCCGACAATGCACCGCTGACCGTTGCCAGCGAAAAACAGATCGTCGATGAGATCGGCAAGGCGCCCGGTAATTTTGACGCGGTCTTCTGCAACAGGCTGATCGGGCGCTGCTTTGCCAGCGAGGATTATGCCCCGTCCAAACAAAGAAACAACGGACAGGGAGTTTGATATGGCAGGTCGGCTGAAAGGCAAAGTCGCCATCGTGACGGGCGGCGCAAGCGGCATGGGCAAAAGCACCGTGGAGCTTTTCCTCGAAGAAGGTGCGAAGGTCGTCGCCGCCGATGTGACGGACCATCTGGGCGAGGAAATGACCCAAATTCTGGGCCCGGACTTTCTCTACATCCATACGGATGTCTCCGTCGAAGCGGATATGAAACATCTCGTCAACGAGACCGTGAAGAAATTCGGGCGGCTCGATTGCATGTTCAACAATGCCGGCTATGTCGGCGCGCGCGGCGAGCTTTTCCAGATCGATATGGACGAGTTCGACGAAACAGTGGGCGTGCTGTTGAAAGGCGTCTTCCTCGGCTATAAATACGCCGTGCCGGTGATGAAGGTGCAAGGGGCGGGCTCGATCATCTCCACCGCTTCCGTCGCGGGGCTCCAGGCAGGGTTCGGCCCGCAGCCTTATTCGGCCTGTAAAGCAGCCGTCGCGCATCTCGCCCGCACGGCGGCGCTTGAGCTTGGGCCGCATAACATTCGCTCCAACGCTATTTGCCCGGGCGGCATCGCCACCTCCATCTTCGGCTCGGCCATGGGGCTCGGCTCGCAGGTGGCCGATAAGTTCGGTGAATTCATCAAGCCGCGCCTTGCCAAGATTCAGCCCATTCCGAAAGCGGGGCTCGGCCAGCATATTGCCGAAACGGCACTCTTTCTCGCCTCCGATGCCTCCGAATTCGTGACCGGCCAGGCTATCGCCGTCGATGGCGGGCTGACCGCCGGTCCCATGCACGGGATCGGCGCGAGCTTGAACATGGAAGAAGCGGTAACGGAGTTCATGAATTCCGTGCAGGACGGCCGGTCCTGAACGGCTGAGGGGAAAGCTCTGGGGGCCGCCTAGCGGATCCCCAGATCCTCGCCCACCACCCCTTCAAGATCGGGCGCATCGCTCCGGCAAACGAAATGGGCCGAACGGTCATCCGCCACCTCCCGCGCCACCGCATTGGCGTTCGGCGTTTCCAGCGCATCGATGAAGGCCATGTGGCAGCTTTCGCCGTCCTCGAATTTCGAGACGACCAGAACCTGCCCGTCCGGTAAAGGATCGATGCCTGCCTGATGAGAGCCGCGATCGACGAAATAGCGCACGATGGTGGCGAAAGGCTGCCCCTCTTCATCGAGCCGCCATTCCAGCTTCTCGCCAAGGCGGTTGAAGGGGGCGAGCGTCTGGCCGTGCTTGCCGGGAAACGCCCCGTCCCGCCCGAAAGCGATATAGAACCGCAAATCCCCCTCGCGCAGATAGATGTCATACCCGGCAATGCCATCGCAGCGCCAAAGCGCGGAGCCGAATTCCGGCTCTTCTTCCAATAGCGTGCATTTGTCAAGCGCGATGTCGGAATAAACGCTGGTAGGCGCGGCCTGAAGCCCGCCGCTTGAAACAAGACATCCAGCAATGACGGCCGCAATGGCCGAAACCCGTTTTCTCATACCCCGCCCCTCTTTGCCCGCAGTTTAGCGTAGATGGCGGCAACATCCAGAGAGGATTGCGGCTGCGGCAAGGGCTAGGGCCGCACCGCTTTTACCGTTAGACTGCCGCCAACCACAGTCAAAATCCGGGGAGAAATCCATGTCGCTCGAAAATACCGTTTCCATTGTCACAGGCTCCGCAACGGGGCTCGGCGCCGCCGTTGCCATCGGCCTTGCCGAGCGGGGCTCCAAGCTCGTCATCAATTATACGAAGAGTGAAAAGGAAGCGAAGGAAACGGTGGAGGCCTGCAAGGCAAAAGGCGCGGAAGCCATTCTCGCCCAGGGCGATGTGGGCAATGACGAAGACTGCCAGCGCATCGCCAAAGCCGCGCTCGATAAATGGGGCCGCATCGACGTCCTCGTCAACAATGCGGGCACGACACAATTTGCCGATCACGCGAAACTCGATGCGCTGGACGCAGATGATTTCCTCAGCATCTACCGCATCAATGTGGTGGGGCCTTATCAGATGATCCGCGCCTGCGCACCCGCCATGAAAAAACAGGGCATGGGCCGCGTGGTGAACATTTCTTCCATCGCAGGCGTCACCGGCATCGGGTCATCCGTCGCCTATGCCGCTTCCAAAGGCGCGCTCAACACCATGACGCTCTCGCTTGCCCGTTCGCTTGCCCCGGAAATCCGGGTGAATGCGGTCTGTCCCGGTTTCATCGGCACGCGCTGGTTCTCGGACCGGTTCGGCGAAAACCAGTTCAACAGCATCGTCAAGCAGCAGGAAGAAACAACGCCCCTGCAGCGCGCCGGCATGGCCGAAGACATCGCCAAAGCGGTGATCTTCTTTGCCGATGAAGGGGGCGAGCACATTACCGGCGAAACGCTGATCACCGATGCCGGGCTGCATCTGGGCTTTGCACCGCTCGCCGCCCGCTAAGAACGGGCAACATTTTCCAGAAAGGCGAGCACGGCGCGTTTCGTCTGCGCATCACCGACGGTGCGCATATGATCGCGCCGGGGCACGATATGCGCCTGCCCGCCCGGAATGGCGTCCGCCAACGGGCCGGGCGGTCCGGCAAGATCGTCCCGCTCCCCGGCAATGACGAGAACGGGCGCGGCGATGCGGGAAAGTTCCTGGCGTGTGAAAGGCTCCCGCGCCCGCGCAAAACACGCAGCCAGCGCCTTACGGTCCTGTTTGTTGTGATCGGCAAAAATCCGGAACGCCCGCGCCGCCGGGTCCGTGATACTGGCCGGATCGCTTGCTTCCATCGCCGCGATGACAGGCTCGACATGGGACGGCGGCTCGAAGAGCCGCGCCCCCACCCCGCCCGCGATGAGCGAGCCGAAAAGCCGCGGGACATCCGAGGCGAGGCGCAGGCCGATCATCGCACCCAGAGAATAACCCATGACATGGGGCCGTTTGAGGCTCAGATGCTCGATCAGCCCGGCAAGGTCGCGGGCAAGGAGCGCCGGACTGTAGTCCGCCGGATCATAGAGCTTGCCGCTGCGCCCATGGCCGCGCAGATCGAAAAGGATGGTGCGGTAGCCGGCTTCCTGCAGCGCGCTCGTCCAGCCGGGCTCCACCCAATTCGCCAGATGCGTCGAGGCAAAACCATGGACGAGGACAATGGCCGGGCCTTCCCCCTCGTCCCGATAGGCGATCCGCACGCCCTCCGACTGAAAATACTCCATCACGCCTCCTTGAAACCGCCTGCTTTGCTGCCGCTGGCAAGAGCTGCCGCCTCCCGCTAGGATAAAGAAAAGGGAGGCTTATATGGCTGATACGAAAGCGCTGAAAAAGCAAGTCTGCGACATGATCGACGCCATGTCGGGGGAGCTGATCGATATCAGCCATGCCATTCACGCCCGCCCGGAGCTTGCCTTTCACGAGCATCACGCCGCCAAGACCCTGACCGGCGCGCTGGAGAAAAACGGCCTGCCCGTGACGCGGGCGGCCTTCGGCCTTGAAACCGCCTACGCTTCCGCCTTCGGCAGCGGCGGGGCGGAAGTTGCCATCCTTTCCGAATATGACGCCCTGCCCGGCATCGGCCATGCCTGCGGCCATAACATCATCGCCACGACCGGCCTTGGCGCGGCGCTCGCCCTTTCCAAGCTGAACGGCGCCCTGCCCGGCCGCGTGCGCTATCTCGGCACCCCGGCGGAGGAAAAAGGCGGCGGCAAGGAACTGATGGCCCAGTTCGGCGCCTTTGACGGGCTGGATGCCGCCATGATGGTGCACCCGGCGGGCATCAACCTTGCCACCATGCCCTGCATCTGCATTTCGGAAGTGGAAGTCACCTATCACGGCAAGAGCGCCCATGCCTCCGCCATGCCCCATGCCGGGATCAACGCGCTCGATGCGCTGATCACCGCCTATCAGGCCATCGCGCAATTGCGCCAGCACATCCGCCCGACCGAGCGCATTCACGGCATCATCACCAAAGGGGGCGATGCGCCCAATATCGTGCCGGAAGTAGCCCAGGCGGTTTTCTATGTGCGCGCGGCCAATGCCGAAGATCTTGCCGCGCTCAAAAAGCGCGTCACCGGCTGTTTCGAGGCAGGCGGCATGGCAACGGGCGCTGGGGTCCAGATCCGCTGGGCAAAGGCGGACTATCTCGACATGAAAACGAGCTGGCCGCTCGCCAAGGCCTATGAGGAAAACAGCCGCATGCTGGGGCGGGATTTCTTTCCGCTGGAAAAACTGCCCGCCGGTTCAGCCGGCAGCACGGATATGGGTAATGTCAGCCACCGCGTACCCTCCATCCATCCCATGATTGCCTCAGCGCCCGCCCATGTCGTCATCCATAATCCGGAATTCGCTCGCTGGGCGGCCTCGGATCTCGGCGACAAGGCCTGCATCGACGGCGCCAAAGCGCTTGCCATGACCGCCATCGATTTTTTGAGTGATCAGGCCATGCAGGCAGAAGCGAAAGAGGGTTTTGCCAAGAGCGCGGAGTTTTCCGCCCGTTCCGTCGCCGCCGCTTTCAACCCGGACGGCGTGCAGGAAATCGGCGGCTGCGGTTGCTGTTGAGCCGCTGCCGCCGAATTTCGATCACAGGCCCGATCACGGAATAGGCCGCTGGGCGCTTTCCACTTCTTCCAGATAGCGCTCTTCCAGAATCTTGCGCATTTCCTTCTGCTTTTTCTCATCGATGGGAAAGCCCCACATCAAGAAGGCGACGCTGGCATTGGCCAGCATCGGAATGCCGACGAAAATATAAGAAAGGCGGTCGACCACCTCCGGCGGATTGTCCCCTTGCGGGTCGAAACCGACCAGCGCCAGAAGCCAGAAGACGACGCCGACGGCAATCGCCGCGCCGGTTTTCTGCGTCAGCGTGAGGAGCGAATAGAAAAGCCCCGTACGCCGCTCCCCCGTTTCGATTTCGTCGAGATCGCCGATATCGGCCATGATCGAGCGGTAAAGCAGGTTCATCGCCCCGGCATTCACCCCGAGGAAAAAAAGCATGCCGCCCGCAATCCAGATATTGCCGTCGGGAATGAGAAAGACGAGCGGCACCAGGCAGGCATTGAACGTGCCCGACGCCACCGCCGCCCGGTGCTTGCCGAGCGCGCGGGCAAGACGCACCACGACCGGTACGAAAAGCACGCCCGCCGTGAAATAGAGCAGCAGAAGCAGCGGGATATATTCTTTCAGCCGCCAGTCATATTCCACGATGTAAACGAAGAGCGAGCCGAGCGAGGCGCCGGAAACGCCGGAGGCGAAATCCGCCGCCGTCACGCGCCGCAGCGGCGCATTGCGCAGGAGCGGCTCCAGCATCTGCTTGACGGACAGAACTCCGGGCAGCTTGATGTTGCGTTCCGGCGTAATGGTGACGGCAAAGAAAACCGCGATGGGCAGCATCACGATGACGAACCAGCCGATGGAATTCACCCGGTCCGCATCTACCGTGTCGGGCGTGCTCAGATAAATCTGCACCAGCGCCACAAGCACGAGCACGATCGGCACACCGGCAATCTGCGCCCCTTCACGGAAACCTTGAATGCGCGAGCGTTCATTATAATCGCGGTCGAGTTCCGCCCCCCAGGACATGTGGGAAATGGTGAGCATCGTCCAGCCGATATAAAGAAAGATCATCCAGCCCGCGAGATAATAGGGCGTGACGGGCTTCGATGGCAGGAAGACCATATAGGCGGAGAGCATGAGGATCGGCACGGAAAGCGCGATCCAATGCCGCCGCCGCCCCCAGCGGGAGGGATACTTGTCCGACAGAAAGCCCATGACCGGGTCCGTCACCACATCCCAAAGGCGGCAGATCAGAAAGATCGTGCCGACCGTGGCAAGCCCGAGCCCCATTTCGCCTGCATAGAACTGCGGCAAAAACACCGAGATCGGCACACCAAGCGCTGCAATGGGAACGGCGGGACCTGCATAGAGAAGCAAACGCCAGTTGGACAGACGGCCTTCATTCATCCGCAAAACTCATTTTCTTGTTGGTTGGGGGTTAATCCGCTGGCGCACCTGTCGGCCGCGGATCGACGGTAGCGGCAGTACGCGATCCGATGGCCGCTTCCGCGACATCGAGCGCCCGCGCTTCCAGGATACGGCGGTTTTCCAATTGCTTCGTTTCGTCGATGGGAAAACGCCAGATGAGATAGGCACAGGCCAGCGCGATGATAAAGGCCGGCCATACGTAAACGGCCTTGAGGCCCGCGATGACTTCCGGTGAATTTTCGCCGCCCGCCTGAAAACCGATCAGGTCGAGCGCGGCATAGGCGATGCCGATCGCCACTGCATGACCCACCTTGTTCGTCATGGTGAGGAGCGAATAGAAAAGCCCCGTGCGCTGCTGCCCGCTTTGCACTGCATCATGGTCGGCGACATCGGCCATGATCGAGCGGAAGAGGAACGGCCCTGCCCCCATATTAACGCCGAGCGCAATCCAGCAAGCCATGGCCATAGGCACATTGCCTTCGGGAATGAGCAGAATGAGCGGCAGTGTCGCGCCGCTGAAAAGCGCCGAAAAGGCAACGGACTTGTGCTTACCGAATTTGCGCGACAAGACCATGATCAGGGGAATGAAGGTCACGCCGGAAATGAAATAAACGAGCAGCATCGCATCCGATGCGCTGCCGAGCTTCAAGGCATCGCTTGCCAGGAAGATGAAAAGCGAAGCCACGATGCCGCCGGAAATACCGGAAATGAGATCCACCGCCAGAATGATCTGCAGCGGCTTGGAGGTGGCCAGAAGTTTGACGGCCTGCTTCCAGGGCACATGCTGGGGCGGCGGCGTTTTGCGCTCTTTCACGCCAAACACGGCCACGGCGACGGTAATGGGCAACATGATGATAATAAAAAGCCCCATCAGCGTGACCGCGTGGGGTTCGGACTCTTCGGGGAAAATCAGATGCGCGAAGACCGGCAGGGTGAGCACGAAGACCATGCCCAGAATAAGCGCGATCTCACGCGCCCCGTGCACGCGGCTGCGCTCATAATAAGCCGGCGTCAGCTCCGCCCCCCAGGACAGGTGCGAGATCGTCAGCAATGTCCATCCCACATAAAGAATAAACATCCAGAACATGAGATAGACGCCGTTCACCTCCCCGCTCGGCAGGAAGATCATATAGGCGGAGAGCATGAGGATCGGCACGGAGAGCACGATCCAGTGACGCCGCCGTCCCCAGCGCGTTTCGAACTTGTCGGAAAGAATGCCGAGCACGGGGTCCGTAAAGACATCCCAGAACCGGGCGATCATGAAGAGGAAGCCGACCAGCGCCAGCCCCAGGCCCATTTCCTTTGCATAGAAAGGCGGCAGGTGCACCACGAGCGGCAGCCCGAGAGCGGAAATGGGAATTGCCGGCAGAGAATAGGAAAACAGCGTAAAGTTTTTCAGCGCGTCAGAACGCTCGCGGCTGGCAGCCTCGGCCATGCCTCTCCTCCCTATGGTCCTCCACCCGGCAGCGCCTTTCTTGCGAGGCGTATTACCGGGATGAAGTATGACAGAATGTCACGGCTCCCATCAACGTTTTTAGGGTAACGAACCGTAACAGAGGCAGAGCCGCCCCGGACAGCGCTCGGCAGCCCCTGCAGAGGGACCGGTTTTAGGGCTAGGCAGCCGCCCTTCGGGCCGGTAGGTTACGCACGTTTCAAGCCTCGCAGGAAACGCGTTGCAAGGCTCCGCACCGAAGCCGCAGCGCGGCACGGGGCCTTGGGGCAGGAACTTACGCAAAGACGGGATCGAACATGGCCAGCGACCACTCCGTACCGAAATTCGCCAATGATGAAGGTGTTGCCGAAATTCGCATCGGCGCGCGGGAATTCGAATGCATGGGTGCCTCAGCCCCCTTCGATCATCCCCATGTCTATCTGGATATGGGCTCGGACGACCACATCGTCTGCCCCTACTGCTCAACGCTTTACCGTTTCGATGCCAGCCTGAAGCAGGACGAGCAGAAAAACGCCGCCTGATAGAGCGGCATTAAAGCCCGTTATTTCGGTGAAGACTGGACGCGGACCTGCTTGCCGAGCGTGTCGATGATGTCCTTCTGACTGCCGACTTCTTCGCGCAAATGCGAAAGCTCCGCCTGCTGGGCATGAACTTGGCCCGTGGAGCGCTCCAGTGCCTGCTCAAGGCGCTGCTTCTCGGCAAGATCCTCCATCATCAGATAGATCGCCTGCTGGCCGTCATAATCGATATTCACCGCATAGACATGCACCCGGAAGCTGCGGCCCGCCGCATCGCACATGGAAATTTCAGTGCCTGTTTCCGCATCCCCGCCATCGGCGACAAGCGCCATCAGCCGCTCGTAATCGGCCGGCTGCGGCACGAAGACGGAAAACCGCCGCTTGGAAAGCTCCGTCGGCGTCAGACCGAAAAGCCCGCCCGCCCGACGGTTGGCAAAGAGCACGCGGCGCGCCGCCGGCTCGACCACCAGCACAGGGTACGGCGCCACATGAAAAAGCGCATCATGGCGCATAGCAAGCCGCCGGGCTGCCCGCAACGTCATTTCATGGTCGCGCTTTTCCATCGAGAGCGCTTCTTCCGTTGCAGCAAGACCGCTTGAGGCTTCCTTGTAATCGCGCTCCAGCGCAGCCAGACGCGTCTTCGTCAGACGCTGCCCGGCGAACAGCCACATGGCAGCGATAAAGCACAAAAGCCCCATCAGGCTGGCACCCACGGCAATGGTGGCCGCCAAGCCGAAGCCTGCTTCCATCTGCGTTTCCGCATCCGCCATCCAGAGCCAGATACCCGCGCCTCCCGCAACAAGGAGGCCCCACAGGACCACCCCGCCGGCCATCAGGCCGGGAAAATACGTGTCGCCGTCCTCGTGAGCGGGATCCTGTGTCCGGCTCATCTGGGACGGCTTGGAGGGCTTCTCTGGAACATCCAGATAGTCCGGGGTGTTGTAAGATGCCGGTGTCTGCATCACCCTGACCAATCCATGAATTCGCCTTTTCAGGCATAGAGGCAGCGCCTTAAGAAACCACGCCTTATCCTCATCAATTTCCGTTAAAATTGAAACAATTGTTTCAACATGCCGGGCGCCAGCCTTCAGTGAACGCCGCAACACCGGCAAAGGTCCCTGAAATATGCAATCCGCAAATGTGCCGGAAAGCCTGAGAAACCAAAGCAGATAGCTTGATCCGTTCAGGGAGTAAGTCAGACAAACATGGCAAAATGAGGGTGTATGGGAGATGAACACGGTAGGTCTTGCCGCCTGGCTGCGTCGTTCTACCGCAGCATTTTAATGACAAGGATTAGCCGGCTTTGCCGGTCAGCAATTCCTTGAGGATGACAGCCTGATTGTACCGCTCGTCCTTGGCGCCATAAACGAGGGTCAGCGGCCCCTCCTTCGCAAGCGCCTTGAGCTCACCCAGCGCTTCTTTCTGCGCGCCTTTACCGAGTTCGGCCTTGTAGCGCTTTTTCATCTCGGCCCATTTTTCCGGATCGTGATCAAACCACTTGCGAAGCTCCGTACTCGGTGCAACCTCTTTGAGCCAATGGTCCGCCTTCAGCGCCTCTTTGGAAATACCGCGCGGCCAGAGCCGATCCACCAGCACCCGCGTTCCATCGCTTTTGGCGGGCGCCTCATAAGCCCGTTTTAAAAAGACACGCTCCGCCATGGCGCTGCTCCTCGTCTCTCTTCTCTTCGGCGATCACATGCCGCAGATTTCCCGGAGGTTCAGTATGACAGAAAAGCCAAAACCAGCGGATCAAAAGGGTGTGCTTAGCCCTTTCAGCCGCGGGCCCGCCTGCGCCGGTAATAGACCGCGCCGCCGATAGCGCCCGCGAGCAGCAGCACGGCAAGCCCGGCCCAGGGAAACAGCCGTCCCATCCGCTTTTCGCGGGTGAGCGCGGCCACCCGCTTCATCTGCTCATAGCCTTCCGGCACTTCCAGCACACCGACACGGGCGGCATAAGCTTCGTATTCGCGCATCATATCCGCAAAGAGCTCCGGTTCTTGCGCGGCCAGGTCCTTCGTCTCGCCCGGATCGGCTTTGATGTTGTAAAGCCGCCAGACACGGTCGCCGAGCGGCGGCATATTCCGCGTCAGTTTATAGTCCCCGCGGAAGAGCGCGGCATTGCCGCCAAGCTCGATGCCAACCGCTTCATCTGGCCCGCGCACGTTTTGCGCCTCGCCCTTCAAAATCGGCGCGAGCGAGCGCCCGGCAAATTCCTGAACCGGCACACCATCAACTTCCGCGGCAGGCGTCACACCCGCCAGATCGAGCAGTGTGGGCGTTAAATCGGTAACGAAGGAAAAGGCATCTGCCCTGCCTTGGCCCACGCCTTCGCCTGCGATGATGAGCGGCACGCGCAGTCCGCCCTCGCCTGCGTAAAGCTTGAAGAAAGCGCCGGGGGCAGCCGCCGCGCTGGCAAACTCTGACCCGATAAAGGCGTAGGAACCTTTCTCGCCCAGTGTTTCATAATCCCGGCTATAGCCGGCGCTCCAGAGCCATTCCTTAAAGCCGAAATGTTCGGTCGGCTCATTAGGCTCGGGGCCATTATCCGACATGACAACGAAAATCGTGTTCTCATAGTCGCCCGTCTCTTTCAGATGATCGATGAGCCGGCCGATATGAAAATCCATCGCCTCCAGCATGCCGGCATTCACCGCCATGCTTTTCGCCAAATAGCGCTGCTCTTCGGGCGTGAAACTTTCCCAGTCCTCGAGCCCTTCGGGCATCGGCCCCATTCTCGTGCCGGGCGGCAAGAGGCCGCGTTCCATCACAGCCTCGAAACGCGCGGCACGCAAGGCGTCCCAGCCTTCCGCATAAACGCCTTCATATTTTTCGATGAAAGAGCGCGGCGCCTGAATGGGAATATGAACCGCCTGAAAACCGATATAGGAAAAGAAAGGCTCGCCCTCCTGCCGGTCTTCCTCAAGGTAAGTGATCATCTTGTCGACGAAGAATTCCGAGGAATAGAAATCTTCCGGCAGCGTGGCTGGCTTGCCGTCTTCGAACCAGGGCGCTTCGTCATAAAGCGGCAGATAGCTTTTCTTTTCCCAATTATCTGCCCCCGAGGCATCAAGCGCGAAGGACCGGTCGAACCCCCGCGCATTCGGCAGCGCGCCCGGCTCATGACCAAGATGCCATTTGCCGGCCATATAGGTTTTGTATCCGGCCTCTTTCAGAAGGCTCGCTAGCGTCACCACATCGTCCCGCAGCCTGCCAAGATAGGCCGGATGCCCCTGATGGATTTCAGGCAGGGTTTCCGGCAGATTGCCGATCCCCGCCCGGTGGCTTTCCACCCCCGTCATCAGCATGGCGCGGGTCGGCGCACAGACGGGCGAGACATGAAAATTGGAAAAGAGCGTTCCCCGTCCCGCAAGTACATCGATATTGGGAGTGTTGATCTCGCTGCCATAGGCGCCGAAATCGGAAAAACCGACATCATCGGCAACGAGCACAACGATGTTCGGGCGCTTTACACTTTCTTGCGCCGAAACCGGCGCTGCCATGGCTGCGCAGAGAAGCACCACCAGCGCGCCCTTTTTCCAGAAAGCCCTCATGTTCCCAATGCCCGTTTCCCCGTTCATGACTTCCGTCCCTTCAGCGCCATTGCCGATCGGCCGGCTTGGCATGTGCGGCGGGCGCATCCGGCGCCCTCCCTTTGTAATCCGACAAAATCCGCGCACCCTCTTGCAAAAGCGGTTCGAGCTGCTCCCTCTCGCCGCCGGAAAGCGTTTGATACGCCCCCGCAAGCGCTGCAAGGCAGTGCACCCTGTATGGATTTACCGGCAGGGCCCAGCTTGTCCCTGCCGCTTCATAGCGCAAGTCCCGCGCGCCGCGTTCAAAGGCCGCACCATTCGCCGCAAGATAGGGCAGATATTCATCGCGGAAATCCGCCATCAACCCGCCCAGTCCGTTCGGAATACCCTCGGGCAAAACCGTCCCTTGCGCATCTTCCGGGCGGTAGGCCCAAAGCCGGGCCACCCAGGCAAACACATAAGGCGCCTTTTCCCGCATCAGCGCGGCAGGCGTCGGGTCATATGAAAAATGCCGGAACATCGAACCGAAAAACCCGAAATCCGCTTCGCAGGGGCGCGCACCAAGAAGGAAGGGACGCGTTCGAAGCAGGCCGTCCATCTCGGCCAAAGTGCGCTTATAGAGTGCTTCGATGGCAGGCGCCGTCTTCGCGGTCACCCCGTCTTCTTTCAGAAAAACCTTGCGCTGGCGCCGTAAAATAAATTGCCGCCGCAACGCGAAAGGCAGCGGCAGATCGCGCAGCATAGTGCGTGCAATCTGACTGCTCATCAGCCGCGCATCTTCATCGAACGCCCAGCGGTAATAAAGCGCGGGCCGCCAGAGCCATTCATCACCGTAATCTTCAAGCGCAAGACTGAGGAACCGCGTCACGGGAACCGCGGGGCTGAATGCCGGCCCCTCTCCCTTTTCCTCGAAATACCGGATGATCGGCGTCGTATCGCTAAGCCAGGTGCCATCTGGATATTCAAGCTGCGGCATCTGCGCGACACCCGTAGCCCGCGCCGCCCGGCGGAACGCCGCCATATCCATTTCGCGGAACCTGTAGCCGAGCCCCTTCGCCCGCATATAGGCTTCGAGCTTGCCGGTAAAATAAGAAAGGGTCAGACCGTGCAGGATGGGCAAGGCATCCCCGCCAGCTTCATTCTCTTGCCTGTGATCCATCACCATGCCGGGCACCCGCTCTTATAATGACAGACATTATGTCATTATATACCCCGTAGCCAGAAAATTCTCCGGCCCTCAACAGGCGCGCACGATCAGCCCTGTCACCGTTTCCTCGATCACAGCCCGGGCCTGGGCATCGGAAAGACGCTGCAATTCCTTCAGCCGCGTCCAGCTTTCGAAAGACAAAAGCAGATCCGCCGCCTCGAAGGTCTTTTTGGGAAGCGCCGCGCATTCGGGCAGTGCCTTCAGCAGCAAAGCGCGCATCAGCTTCTCGTCCTGCCGGGTCAGTTCCTGCAAGGCAGGCGAGGTCCAGTAGCGCGCAATCAGCGCCCGGCGGAACATGGTGATGCGTTTAAAAAACCGGATGCGTTGACGCACGACAAGCTTGATCCGTTCTTCGAGCGGCAGATCCGTGGAAATTTCCGTCAGGATTGGCTCAATCAGTTTGAAGATCTCATCTCTGATGGCCGAATAGAGCGATTCCATTTCCTGAAAATGCCGGAACACCGTCCGGTGCCCCACCCCGGCCCTCAGCGCTACCTGCTCGCTGGTGGGCGCAAGATTGCCTTCATCCACCATCTCGACAAAGGCGGCGGCAATCGCCGCTTTCGTCTTCACGCTTCGGTTCAGCCGGCCGTCCTGTTTCGGCTCGCTCTTTTGTGCGGCGCTGCCCGCCATCGGCCCGTCCTTTTCCACTCGATGAATGCTTTTATTGGCAGATATTATGCCATATGGTCGCGCCATTAGAACGCCTGAAAAGAATTTATTTCTGGAAGAATTTTCATGACCAAGTTCCGCTTTTACGGCATGCCGCATTCGCTTTATTCCGGCAAGGCCCGCTCTTACCTGATCAAGCAGCATGTGGATTTCGAGGAAATGACGCCGGGCCATCCCCGCTATGGCGAAAAAGTCATGCCCGCCATTCAGCGCTGGATCATTCCCGTGCTCGAAACGCCGGACGGTGAAATCGTTCAGGATGGCACGGATATTATCGACTGGTTCGAGAAGCACGGCCTCGCGCGCCATTCCGCCTATCCTGAAAGCCCGCGCCAACGCATCACCTCGCTCATCTTCGAAATGTTCGGCGGCGAGGGCATGGTGCGCCCGGCCATGCATTACCGCTGGAATTTCGACGAAACCAATCTCGATTTCATCGAAGATCAGTTCGGCCTTTTCGCCATGCCCTCCGCACCGCGCGAAAAGCGGCTAGAAATCATCCGCAAATCGACAGGCCGCATGCGCGCCGCCGCCGTCATGTTCGGTGTGGTGCCGGAGACGATACCCGTCATCGAAGAGGCTTATGAAGAACTGTTGGACGAGCTTAACGCGCATTTTGCCGAAACGCCCTACCTTCTCGGCGGCACGCCCACCATCGGCGATTATGGGCTCATCGCCAGCCTCTTTGCGCATCTCGGCCGCGATCCTTACCCTGCCCAGATGATGAAACGGCGCGCACCGGCGCTCTTCCGTTGGACCGAGCGCATGAATGCCTGGGGCGCGGATATGTCCGAATTTCTGGATTATCCCGAAGCACTGCTGCCCGGTGATGAAATTCCCGCCACGCTCAAAACCCTGCTGAAGCGCGTCGCCTCCGACTATCTGCCGGAGATCCGCGCCTTCACCGCGTTCACAAATGACTGGCTAGCCGAGAACCCGGACCTGCCGGCGGACACGCCCGTCGGCGGGGAAAAGCTCGTACGCGCCATCGGTAAATGCACCTTCGAATGGCGCGGCAAGACATTCGATGTCGGCGTGATGCCCTACCGCTTCTACCTGCTGCAGCGTATCCAGGACGCATTCGATGCGCTGGGAGAGGAAGACAGGAAATCCGTCGGCGCGCTGCTCGAGGAAACCGGCCTTTCAGAAATCATGACGCTGCGCAGCACCCGCCGCGTCGGCCGGAAAAACAATATCGAGGTTTGGGAAGGTTAAACCCAGACCTAACTTTGACGATCAAACGCGCGCTCAGCCTTGGGTGCGCGTTTTTTCTTTCAGGCGGATAATTTCGTCTTCCACCGCCCAGAGCCGGTCCTGCCCCCAAACGGCAATATCGCCCACCGCAAAGGTCGGCACACCCCAAAGCCCGTGCTCAAAAAGCGCTTTGCGGTTTTCCTCCGCCTCTTCCCGCCAGCTTTCATCGCCCAGAAAAGCTTTGGCTTCTTTCCAATCAAGCCCGGCGCGCGTCACGATCTTTTTCAGCCCCGGATTGAAACCGGAGCGGATCGCCTCCGCCCAGACGCCGCTGAGAAAGGAAAGAACGAAAGCCTCGCCTTTTCCCTGGCTCACCGCATAAGGAATGAGCGCAAGGCCCCGCTCGGAAGGTTTGCCGAAAGGATCGGCAATGCGGCCGAAACCGATCCCCGCCCGCGCCGCTTCGCGCTTGGCATCGCGCATGATGTAGGTCTGCTTTTGAAAAGACGCAGGAATGCCGCGCATCATCATCGGTAAGACGAAACGCAGCCGCACCGGACAATTGTGATGCCAGGCAAGAGCAAAAAGCTGCGGCGCGGCGACATGCGCGTAAGGACTGCGCAAGGAGAGAAAGAAATCGATCGCAGGGCCCGGCGCTTCATCGCCCGGCCGGGCCATAAGCGCGGGCGGCGGCTTCAGCGGCGCGAAAGGCTCCGGCCCAATATAAGCGCCAAGCGCATGCAGCCGCGTTTCCAGATGATGCAGCCGGTCCACGCCCCAATATTGCTCGCCCGCATAGCAGAAGACCCCGCCGAGATAATGCCCGAGGCGCCTCCGCATCTCAGCCCCTTTTTGCATCGCATGGGCCGTCTCCGCTTCTCCCGCCATGCCAAACTCCCCGGCAAGGGCGTCGATCCTGCCCGTATCCTCCTGCCAAAGCGCCCGGTCCACCGCGCAAACCGCCTCCGGAAAACGCTCCTTGGCGATGGCGCTTGCAAGAATCCGGTGCGCCAGCGCGGTAAGCGCCCCATCCGGCTGGCGGCCCGGATCATCGAACGAGAGACCGTATTTTTGCGCCAGCATCGCGCCGTCCCTGCGCGAATAATTGATCAGCGCCTCGCGCTCCGGCGCGTCATTATCGGCAGGCGGGGGCACCAGCATGGGTGTCAGCTTAATATCGAAGCGCTCTGTCAGGTTTTGCAGAAGCTGGGCGGCAAGAACCGCATAGGGATCGTCCGGCTGGTGAAAATAAAAGATTTCATGAGGTGCGCCCGCTTTCCGGCGCGCTTTTTCGGCCGCGGCCCTAGCCTCCATCTGTCTTTTTTCACTGACGATACGGGCTGCAAAAAAGGGAGAAACGATTTCCCGAATGCTCATGAAAGGCCCCTGCCTGGAAGAAATGCGGTTTTCTTTGACCGGCATAATTTATTGACATAATTTATGTCATTAGATTGCGCCCGTCAAATGCGAGGATCATATGAACATTCTCTGGCTCTGGGCCGCCGCCCTTTTCATCTATCTCGGTTTCCTTGGCTGGTATCAGAACTGGCAGGGCCCGCTCATGCCGGAGGAAATCGAGACATACATGGCCCGCCTTGCCGAGGGAACGCCGAACGGCGCAACGGACCCGGCGGTGCTGCGCCGGTTTTTGGAGAAGGATGACGGGCGCGAGTTTTTCATGCTCAATCTCGTCAAACTCCATGAAGGAAAAGTCCCGGACCCGCAAACGGGCGAACTCAAATCCTCCCAGGAAATCTTAAGCGGTTATACCTCCTCTTTCTTCAAAGCGCTTTTCAAGCGCGCGGGCCATCCCGCCATTGCCGCCCGCATTGTGGGCGGACATGTGGATAGCTGGAACGTCGCTGAAAACCCCGGCTGGACGGTGATGGGCTGGATGCGCTACCGCAGCCGGCGCGATGCGATGGAGCTTGTCACCGACCCTGCCTTTAAAGACGGACATGCGTTCAAGGTCGCGGCCATTCCCGCCACGTTTTCCGTCCCCACCTCCCCCATGATCAGCCTTATGGCAGGCCCGCGCATCTGGGCGGCACTGGGGCTCGCTCTTGCCGCTGCGCTGGGCAGCATAGTGCTGCTATTTCTGCGCCAGCCGGGCGCATAACCGGGTGCATTAGGAGAGACATGAAATGAGCGCGCTTCTTCCCGCCCCCACCATCCCCTATCAAGGGCACAAGGCCTGCCCGCCATTCCTCGCCTTTCTAGCCCTCGGCACGATCGTGCCGGGCCTCATCCACAGCTTCCTGCCGGACGGGGGCGCGGGGTCCATCGCCGGGCTCGATCTGAGCGCGGGCGGACCCGTCATCATCGGTACCTTTGCCTGGGCGGGCGCCACGCAAATCGCCTATGGCACACTCATGCTGCTTGTGGCGCTGCGCTACCGCGCGCTGGTGCCGCTCTTCTTTCTCATCATTTTGATGGAACGCAGCCTTATCGCGCTCAATACATGGGTACTGAAGCCTGCCGGCACCGGCCATCACCCGCCCGAAGCCTATGCGACGCTGGCGCTCCTGCCGCTCGTCGCCGCAGCGCTCTATTTCTCTTTAAAACGCCGGGCGGGCGCCGCCCCTTAAAAATCAATTGGGCCAGTAGATATATTCATCTCCCGGCTCCGCCTTCTCAGCGCCCGTTTTGTCGATCAGCACGGGCAGTTCGCTAACGGAGGGCCAGGAGGGTTCGGCCTGCTCCGCATTGAACGCGGCGAGCATTTCTTTCAACTCGGCGACTTTTTCGGGCTTCGCCTCCGCCAGATTGTTCTGCTCGGTCGGGTCTTCGCGCAGATTGAACAGCCAGACCTTGTCCGGATTATCCGAGACATGCATCTTCCAGCCCTGGTGCAGGACAGCCTGATAATAACCTTCCCGCCAGAAGATCGGACGCTCGAATGCCTCTTTCTCGCCGGTGAGATAGGGAAGCAAATCGACCCCGTCGATGGGCTTCACCTCCCAGCCGGAAAGTCCGGCAACACTGGCCGATGTCGGCAGAATGTCGAGATGAGAAACCGGGCTCTCAAGCCGGCTGCCCGGCGCAATGCGCCCCGGCCATTTGGCGAAGAAAGGCACATGGGTGCCCCCTTCGAACATGGTCAGCTTCCAGCCGCGATAAGGCTGGTTGATGTCCGGCAGCCCCACATAATCCGCGCCGCCATTATCGCTGGTGAAAATCACGAGCGTGTTCTCCTCCAGCCCCTCCTCTTTGAGGGTTTGCAGAACCCGGCCCGCGCTGCGGTCGAGCGAGCGCACCATCGCCGCATAAACGCGCAGCCGGTGATCTTCGATATGCGAGAGCGCATCGTAATCGGCTTTGGCCGCCTGGAGCGGGGTGTGCACGCCCCAATGAGCGAGATAGAGAAAGAAGGGCCGGTCCCGGTTCGCTTTGATCGCGGAAACCGCTTCCTCGGTAAAGTAATCCGTCAGATATCCATCCGGCTCGAAAGGCGCGCTGTCATTGAAGCTGACGGAATAATTCAGCACCTGCCATAGCGCCTGGTCGATGAAGTCGAAAGGCTGTTTGGAATTGACCACATCGGGCGAGTTTTCGGGCAGGTAGAGCCCGCCCTCCATCATCAGGCTTTCATCGAAACCCTGATCGCGCGGGCGGAATCCTTCCGTCCGGCCTAAATGCCATTTGCCTATGTGAAGCGTTTGATACCCGGCCTCTTGCAGGACTTCGGCGATCGTCGTTTCGGATGTCGGCATGCCGCGCTGCGCGAAGGGAATGTCTGATTCAGGCACATCAGCATCCACAATGACGGGATGCAACCGGTCATCGCCGCTGGAAAGCACGCGGATCACTTGCTGCATGCCGTCCGGCACGGGCGTGAACTCGAAGCCGAAGCGCGTGGAATAGCGCCCTGTCATGATCATGGCCCGCGAGAGGGCGCAGACCGCATTGCCCGCATAGCCGTTGGAGAGGTTCATGCCCTCCCGGGCGATGGAATCGATATGCGGCGTCGGCACGCTGCCGCCCGCCACCCCGCCGCCGAAAAAGCTCAGATCGTTGAAGCCCAGATCGTCTGCAACGATGAGAACGACGTTGGGCCGCTCGCCCGCCGGGCGCGCCGCTGCCGTTTCGTTTTCCGGCGCGGCCCAGGCCACCGCGCGGTTCGGCTCCACATGGCGGTTCCACTGCATGTACATGCCGATGGCGTTGACGAGCAGTGTCTTGCGCTCCGCGTAAGCCGCGCCGATCAGCACCGCCACCAAAAGCACCGGCACCAGAATTTTCCAATTGAGAAAACGCATTCCATCCCCCCCAGGCCCGGTTATTTTCCGCGCGCTCAAATTAATGACATACATTATGTCGATTGAACGTCCCCGTCAATTTCGCGGTGCCGGAAGGAAAAAGGCGGCCCGGAGGCCGCCTTGAAACAAGTTCCAGCAAAGGGAAGGGTTAGTAGCTCAGCGTCACCGAAACCGTGCCCAGCTGGCCTTCGTCGCTCGCGCCCGGCAATTCCCGCAGCTGCCAGCCATAGTCGAACCGCACGGAAAGATAGCGGTCGAACACATAGCGCGCGCCCACGCCCACACTTTGCAGCGTCACGCTTTTAGAGAGATTGGGCTGGCGATCTTTATCCGAAAGATAGGCATAATCCCAAAAACCAACCAGCTGCATCCTGTCTTCGGCCCAATCGAACCCTTGGCCTAGAACCGGAAACGGCGGCGAGCGCAGCTCGTTGCTCACCAGGACGCCTTGCGCCCGGTTCACCGCCCGCTCCTCATAGCCGCGCACGCTGTCCACACCGCCGCCGCCAAGCTGCTCACTGGGCAGAAGGTTGCCGTCGGAAATCTGCCCTTTCACGCGCAGCACCCAGCTTGCTTCTTTGGGCAGGCGCGTCGCGCGGGTCAGCTCCAACGTGTCATAAAGATAAGAAGCCTCGGCAAAGGCGGTGCCGGAACCGGCAAAGGCATCGTCCGTATTATGACTGTTGAAACCGCCCGGCCCCCAGACCAGTGAATTGACCAGCGTCGTCTGCCCGTAAGGGTCCACAGCGCTTGCTTCATAATTCAACAGGAACTGATCGACATTCGTCGTATTGGCAAAAACCTGCGTACCGCCAAAGGACAGGTTGTTGTTCGTCGATTTGTGGTCGAAGCCAAGGCTCACGCTGTGGCTTGCAAAGGAAAGCGACGGCAGCGCGTGGCGGTAGCGCGCGCTGAGCTGATAGGAAAGCCCCTCCTGTCCAAAGAAAGGCCCCAGATCCGGCACCTGCTCCACATGCGAGCCGAAAAGCTGCAGCGTATCCCGCCAGGGAAGCGGCGCGGTGTAGGTGAAGGAATGCGCTTCAAAGCGCAAATCATCGCTCTGGCCCGCGCCCCTGTCCCGGTCCTGCAAAAGATCGCCGCTGGTCGTCACCTGATAGGAAAGCTGATGACCAAGCCAGAAGGCATTGCCCCAGTTGAAACCAAGGCTCCAGCGGTCCCTGTCCGTCAACGGCGTGCCCGTATTGTCGTAGCTTGCATAAACGCGCAAAGGAAAGCGGTCTTCGGCCTGCAGCGCGATATCCGTCGCGCCAGGGCTCGCGCCCGGTTTCAGCACTGCGTCGACCCGGCGGAACGGGTTGGCATTGAGCTGATTGATGCCCTGTTTCAGCCGTTCGATTTCCACCGGCGCGCCAGGGCGAATGCCGATCCCGTCCCGGTACTGCGCTTCCGAAAACCACTTATTGCCAGCCACCTCGATCTGTCCGAGGCGGAACTCCGTCACCAGCACCTGTACGGTGCCCGCCGTCACATCCTGCGGAGGAAAAGAGACATCGACGAAAGGCCGTCCGGCTTCGCGGTAAATGTTGACGATGGCCCGCGACACTTTGCCGATATCACCTTGATGGAAGGGTGCGCCCAGAAAAGGCTCAAGCGCCGCGCGCACGGCGGCTTCTTCATCCCCGAGTGCAGCGGCATCGATACCAGGCCGGTCCACACCGCCCGCCTCGATCGCACCGCCCTGCGCGCGCACCACAATACCTTTCAGCTCCGGCAGAATGACATTGCCTGCCTCGCCATCCGCTTCGTCCAGCACATCGGGAACGGTAAGGGTGCCGCCCCCTTCAAGCGGCGGGGCTTCTTGCGGAGCAATCCGCTCGAAATCCTCATCCGCCGCCTGCGCCATGCCGCCGAAAGCAGCACCGGCAACGTGTAACGCAAACGCCGCCGGCGCGCTTCTTCCAACTGATCCCCCACACTCTGTCCTATCATTCTGTCGCCGCGGAAAAACTACCGGTGACGGGGAGAGGCCGCAGGTCCTGCACCCCGATATTCGTGTAAGAACCGAAGCGGCCTGCCTGGCCTGTAAAGAGGTTCCAGCGCTCTTCGTCATCCCCGCTACCCTGGCCGTCTTCCTGGCCAATCGAGCCCGTCACGAGGCCGCCATCATCCGTACCGCCGCCGAAGCCGCCAAGCTGCAACAGGATCGGCAGCGTCCAGAAACCGCCCGCTCCCTCGCCCTTGCCGATGGGCTGGTCTTCCGGCCGCCAGGCATTTTGCAGCGTGCCCGGCTGGAAGGAGGTCAGCGTAATATCGCCCGGAAGCTGCGGCGTGCCGGGCAGCGGATTGGGCTGCACGAGCGGCATTTCGATCACCGTCAGCTGACCGTTCACATAGGTAATGGCGTAGTTGGAAAGGCCGGTGCCCGCCGCATTACTTGCGGTGATGACATAGGTACCGGGCGCCGCATTTGCCACTGTCCCGGCACTCGTCAGACTGACACCGCTTACGCTGTCCCCGGCCACAAGCCCTGCCACGCTGAAGCCATTGAGCAGCAGCGTATCGCCTTCATCCTTTTGCGCATCATTGGCGGTAATGGTCAGTGCTGCCGGCGTGATGGTGAAGTCGGCGCCGGTGAAATTGATCGTATAATTGCCGCCCGCCGAAAGCGTGCCCTGGCCGATGGCGTAAGGCCCGCCTGCCACCGTCTCCCCCGCCGCGCGGGCAAGCCTGCCGGTGAAGAGCGAGGCGTTATCTCCGCCGACAAACCCGGCGAAGTTGAAGGTGAAGGAAGGATCGGCCTCACCATAAGTTTTGGAGAGCGCATCCGCCGAAACCGACAGTGCCGCAGGCGTGATGGAAGCGTTCGTTGCCGCATTGGGCGAGAGCGTATAGTTGCCCGCATCGGCGCCCGAAAGCGTGAGGTTCGTCACATTGACCGCTTTCCCGGCCCCTACATCGGCATCATTAAAGGCAAAGCTACCCCAGGCCGTAACATCATCGCCGCCGACAATGCCGCTCAGGCCGCCTACCGTGCCGGTCGCGGCCACCGTTCCGTCATAGACCTTGTCGTCGGCGGAGACGGAAACGCTGAGCGCCTTCGGTGTAATGACGAGATTGGCGCCGTTGAAGCTGATGGTGTAGTTGCTCCCAGCAGAAAGCGTGCCTTGCGTAATGGCGTAAGGTCCGCCTGCCACCGTCTCGCCTGCCGCGCGCGCCAAGGCGCCGGTGAAGATCGAGGCATCATCCCCATTCGTCAGCCCGCTATGGGTGAAGGTGAGCGCGGGGTCCGC
>MRWG01000180.1_pt1 | contig 107426 bp, 108 predicted proteins | sample 1013341 | NCBI WGS metagenome assembly MRWG01 (sample SAMN06117577, study PRJNA244670) | biofilm metagenome | biome: Water; feature: Cathode Biofilm; material: Biofilm; isolation source: microbial consortium enriched at the cathode of a solar microbial fuel cell | place: USA: District of Columbia...
GTTTCGACGGACGCATCGTTCTGGCGGGCAGCGAACCGCACCCGCCCTATCAGCGCCCGCCCCTGTCCAAAGCCTATCTGGCCGGCGAGATCGGCGAGGACCGGCTGTGGTTACAGCCGCCGCAGACCTGGGCCGACCAGAAGGTCGAACTGCGTCTGGGCGTTACCGCGACGGCCATCGACCGGGACGCGAAAACCGTCAGTTTCGACGATGGCTCGACCGAGACCTATACCCATCTCGTCATCGCCACGGGGTCGCGCGTGCGCCCCCTGCCCGTCCCCGGCGCCGACCTGGATGGCGTGCGCTATCTGCGCACCATTGCCGATATCGACGTGCTGAAGGCCGATTTCCGGCCGGGCAAGCGGATCGCGATTGTCGGCGGCGGTTATATCGGTCTGGAAGCGGCCTCGGTGGCGAAGAAGCTGGGTGCGGAACCCGTGGTGATCGAAGCGATGGATCGCCTCCTGGCCCGCGTCGCGGTTCCGGAATTGTCGGCCTTCTATCTCGACGCCCACCGCACGCGCGGCGTGACGGTTGAACTGTCCGCCCAGGTCGAGGCAATCGAGGGCAGCCAGGGCCGCGCCGGCGCCGTGAAGCTGGCCGACGGGCGTGAGGTCGTGTGCGACAGCGTGCTGGTGGGGATCGGCGTCCTGCCCAATCAGGAGCTCGCCTCTGCTGCGGGCCTGACGACCGGCAACGGGATCAGCGTCGACAGCGAATGCCGCACCTCGGATCCGGAGATTTTCGCGATCGGCGATTGTGCCGAACAAGAGAACTGGCTGACCGGCACGCGGATCCGGCTGGAATCGGTCCCCAACGCGCTCGACCAAGCCAAACATGCTGCCGCGGCGATCTGCGGCACACCGGCACCCAAGCCGGAAGTGCCCTGGTTCTGGTCCGACCAGTTCGAGCTGAAACTGCAGACCGCCGGTGTGATCGGCCAGCAGGACACGACGCTGCAGCGCCGCCCGGCCGATCCGGCGGCCGGTCACTTCACCCTGTTCCATCTCAAGGACGGCGTGTTGATCGCCGCGGACTGCGTCAATGACGCCCATGGCTTCATGGCCGCCAAGATGATGATCGCCCAGCGCGCCAAACCGGACCTGGACGATCTGGTCAATCCGGATGTGCCGATGAAGGATGTGATGAAGGCCGCCCTCGCCCGCTAGACGGCGAACGGCCGGACCAGAGGAGATTGATATGGCTAAAGCACTGGGAATTGGCGGCGTTTTCTTTCGGGCCAAGGATCCGAAAGCCCTGGCGGCGTGGTATTCAACCCATCTGGGGATCAATCCGGCGCCGACCGATATGGCGATGACGCCCTGGGTTTCCGGCGAAGGTGTCACCGTTTTTGCACCCTTTGCGGCCGACACCGAGTATTTTCCGGCAGACCGCGCCTTCATGCTGAACTTCCGCGTCGATGACATGGATGGCCTGCTTGCAGCCCTGCGCGAAGCGGGTATCGAGGTGTCGAACGAGCAAAGCATGCCGGAACTGGGCCGGTTTGCCCGCATCCATGACCCGGAAGGCAATCCGGTCGAGCTCTGGGAGCCCGCCAAGACCGCTTAGAAGTGGATCAGACGCTTCAGGAAAATGGTCGGAGCGGCGAGATTCGAACTCGCGACCCCCGGTCCCCCAGACCGGTGCGCTAACCGGGCTGCGCCACGCTCCGACACTCACTTTTGGACAGGCGGACCCGTCCGATGGGGAGGCCGGTTATAGGGTGAGGCGAAACCGGCTGCAACCAGCCTGTCAGCGGAAAATGCAATCGGTGCGGCTTACGGCTCGATGGCCGATTTCAGCTTGGCACGGGCGTTCTCGAGATCGGCGATGATGTCGTGCAGCTGGCGCTGCGGCCCGTCGGCCGGGCGCGGCGTCGACGGCGCCGGCTGGGCCGGTGTTTCAATGTCGGCGGCATCGACCGCCATCGGGCCGGTCTCCACCACGCCGGCGCCGAGATCCATCACGGACGAAACGCCATTATCCTTGAGGAATTTGCGGGCGCCCTTGATGGTGAAACCGTCTTCATAGAGCAGGCGCTTGATCCCGCGGAGGAGCTGCAGGTCCTGCGGCCGGTAGAAGCGGCGCCCGCCGGCCCGCTTGAGCGGGCTGATCTGGGGAAACTTGCTCTCCCAGAAACGCAGGACGTGCGCAGGCACATCCAGCTCTTCGGCGGCTTCGGAGATAGTCCGGAAGGCTTCCGGCGATTTCTTGCTGACCGACATGTGTTACCGCGCCAGCGCCGCCCTGCCCGGCCGGATCAATCCTTGGACAGGGAAGAGTCGACGCGCTCCTTCAAGACTTGCGACGGTTTGAATACCAGAACGCGGCGGGCCTCGATCGGGACTTCCACACCGGTCTTGGGATTGCGACCGACCCGGCCGCGCTTGTCACGCAACAGGAATGACCCGAAGGAAGAGAGTTTGACGCTCTCGCCCGAGGCCAGCGTATCCGAAACCATGCCGAGTACGGATTGAACGAGATCGGCCGATTCCTGCCGCGACAATCCGACTTCCTGGTACACGGCTTCCGCCAGATCTGCTCGCGTTAAAGTTTTGTCCGACATAACCATCCCCACATAGATGAGCACAGGCTACGCCTGCTTACCCCGGAAGGTCAACGCCAAGGCCTTGGTTCGACGGAATAAACACGACAATTTCGCGCTAGAAGCGCGCCAGAACCGCGCCCCAGGTGAAACCGCCGCCCAGCGCTTCCATCAAAACGAGATCGCCCCGCTTGATCCGGCCGTCCTGGACCGCACGGTCAAAGGCAAGCGGAACAGAGGCGGCCGAGGTATTGCCGTGATCGGCCACGGTGGAGATCACTTTTTCGGTCGGGATCGACAACTTCCGCGCGACGCCTTCCAGTATCCGCTGATTGGCCTGGTGCGGCACGAACCAGTCGACCTCCTCGATCGAGACGCCGGCCCGGCCGGCGATGGTGGTCATCGACTCGGCAATATTGGTGACGGCATGGCGGAAGACCTGGTTGCCGACCATGCGCAGATGGCCGACCGTGCCGGTGGAGGACGGGCCGCCATCGACATGGAGCAGGTCCTTGAAGCGGCCGTCCGAGCGCAGATAGGTCGCGAGGATGCCGTCGGCGCCGTCAGTGCCGGCCGCTTCACCGGCCGTCAGCACCATCGCGCCCGCCCCGTCACCGAAAAGCACGCAGGTCGAACGGTCGGTCCAGTCGAGAATGCGGGACATCGTCTCCGCCCCGACGACAAGCGCCGTTTCCGCCTGGCCGCGCGCGATCATGTTGTCGGCGACCGAAATTGCGTAGACAAAGCCGGTACACACCGCCTGCACGTCGAAGGCCGCTCCCTTCGTCGCGCCCAGCCGCGCCTGCAGCATGGTGCCGACCGATGGGAAGGTGAAGTCGGGTGTCGTGGTCGCCACGACGATCAGATCGACATCGTCTGCCGTCAGCCCGGCATCGTCGAGCGCGCGGCGGCAGGCCTGCTCGGCCAGATCCGCCGTGGTAACGCCGTCCGGGGCGATATGGCGCTGGCGGATACCCGTGCGCTCACGGATCCAGCTGTCGCTGGTGTCCACCATGGCGGCGAGGTCGTCATTTGAGAGAATCCGGTCGGGCAGATAGCTCCCGATGCCGGCAATACGCGCAAGTCGGTCGGTCATGAGGCCGCAGCGACACCCTGTTCTTCGGATTGGGCGAACTTGTCGAGATTCTTGCGGATCTCGGACATGAAATCACTCTGGGCCATGACATAGGCCAGACCCAGCGCAGAGGCGAAACCTTCGCCATCGGCACCGCCATGGCTCTTCACCACGATACCCTTGAGGCCCAGCAACACACCGCCATTGATGTAGCGCGGATCCATGCGCTGGCGCAGCCGGTCGAGCGCGCCCAGCGACAGGAGACCGGCGGCAATCTTGCTGAGCAGAGAGCTGGTCAGCGCTTCGCGGACCCAGCCCGCCACCAGCCGCGCCGTGCCCTCGGCGGTCTTCAGGGCGATATTGCCCGTGAATCCGTCCGTCACCACGACATCGATACTGCCGCCGGAGATATCATTGCCTTCGATGAAGCCCTGATAGGCGATATCGAGACCGGAGGAGCGGATCAGCTGGTCCGCCTCGCGCACGATATCATTCCCCTTGAGTTCTTCCTGGCCGACATTCAGCAGGCCCACTGTGGGCGCTTCGCCGCCAAACACGGCGCGGTGATAGGCCTCGCCGAGAATCGCGAATTCCACGAGCTGGGTCGCGCCGCACTGCACATTGGCGCCGACGTCGAGCACAACGGTATGCCCTTTCGGCGTCGGCCAGTTGGCCGAGATCGCCGGGCGGTGCACGCCCTTCTTCATGCGCAGGATGACCTTGGAGATCGCCATCAGCGCACCGGTATTGCCGGACGATACGATGGCGCCAGCCTCCTCGGCCTTCACCGACTGGATGGCATTCCACATCGAGGACCCGCGCGCCCGGCGCACGGCCTCGGAGGGCTTGTCAGTCATCTGGACAAGCGTGTCGGTGTGCCGCAATTCGCAAACGGCGGCGACCTTGGGATTGGCGGCCAGAAGCGGCGCCAGCAGGGCTTCGTCGCCGTGCAGGAGGTATCTCACCTTGCGGTCCGGCCAGCGTTTGAGCGCATGGCCAATACCCTCGACGACCGCCTGGGGACCCAGATCGCCCCCCATGGCGTCAACGGAAATCGTGGGGATAGCTGTCATGAGCCGCGATATTCAATCCTTCGCAAGGGTGGCGTAGCGCCGGAGCCCGCGGAACTTAGACCATGCTTGTTGAGATGCAAGACGGCAGGCCTGCTGTCACGCCGCGGGAAAGGCCGGACGCTCGCCGGCCACAAGCGGTTCAGCCCCCTGCTCGCGCAGAGCTTGGGCAGCCGAGTTGACGTATAGGGCAAGGCGTTCTGCGCGCGCCTCCGGCGTCTCGAGCCCGAGCAGATTGCGGGCGAGAACCTGCTGCAATTCCCGGCCTTCATCCTCCGCCTCCAGGGCCGCCTGGAGGGCCTGGGCGCGCCCATAAAAGCCCTCCGCCATGAAGCGGATCTTCTTGCCGACGGCCGAATCTCCCACGCCCAGCTCGCGCATGGCCGCGTCGAAATCGTCGAACATGGCATCGAACAGGGCCTGGCTGACATTTCTGGCCTTCTCGTCCTGCGATGTGCGCAGTTCCAGCATGACCAGGGCTGTGTGTAGCACGACCAGCTCGAAACGCCCTTCCAGCGTGTCGGCCACGCCCGCCTCGCCATACAGGGCGGGCTGGCGCGCAGCGTCGACAATGGCGCGATAGAGCGTTTGAGCGGTCTGTTTTTCCGGCTTGGGTGCAAACAGGCGGCGCAGCATGCGATTGCGGGCTCCCATCAATTCGCGCTTGAAGCTAAGCTCACCCTTGGTTAGGTCAAGACACGGCAACAGGGCCGCGGTGTGCCTGCCCGTCGTTCGCCAGGGAGTTTTGAAGTCCATGAAGCGTCACCTCAGCCTCGCCCTTCTGGTTGCCGTCAGCGCTGCCGGCGTTTCGGCCTGCAATCCGGTGCTTCGCTCCCACGGCTATCGCTACACCGTGACCGAAGAGCCGAACATCGTTCCGGCCGAGGACACCCGCGACACGGTTCTGGCGCGTCTGGGCAATCCCTCGACCACGGGCACGTTCGAGGAAGACACCTGGTATTACATCTCCTCGACCCGCGAGAGCCTGGCCTATCTGCGCCCGGCCACGCGCGATCGCCGCATCATCGCTGTCAGCTTCGACGATGCGGGCACGGTCTCGACGGTGAATGAATACTCGCTGCAGGACGGGCGCATCGTCGCCTATGCCGATCGCGAAACGCCGACCCGCGGCCGCGAGCTGAGCTTCCTGGAACAGCTGCTGGGCAATGTCGGCCGTCTGCCGTCCGAACAGTTCGGCGGCGAGCAGAACCTGCCGGGCGGTGCCGGCGGTCCGCGCCGGGACCAGTAATCTGGTCTAGACGCTGAGGGGCGATGCCGGCGTCGGTTGCCCCTCCCCGTCCAGCGCCACCATGACATAGCTCGCCTCGCCGACGAGACGGCGCTCGCCGCTCATCAGATCCTCGGCTTCCGCGCGCACGGCGACCTGCATAGAGGTCCGGCCGACCGACACCACATCCGCGATCACGTCCAGAAGCTCGCCCTCTTTCGTCGGGGCGATGAAGTCGATCTTGTCGGAAGCGGCCATGCCGACATTGCTGCGCGTATGCCGCGAGGCGGCGATATAGGCCGCGCGCCCCATCAGCGACATGGCATTGCCGCCGAACAACTGGCCCAGGTGATTGGTGTCGCCGGGGAAGACCAGCTGCAGCGTGCGCGCATAACCGGCCGGGCTGGGCACGAAATCCGGACGCGTGTCCGGCGCCGGCGGCAGACGTTCAGGATTCGTCTTGCGGTCGGCGGCCACCATGGTGAAAGCCCCGCGGGTGCAGATATGGCGCACGCCGGTCAGCAGGTTCTCCGCCGCCAGCTCGACATCGACGATCATCGAATGCCGCCCGACCATGCGCACCTGACCGGTCAGCTCCACCAGATCGCCGACATAAGCGGGCGCGACGAAATCCAGCTTGTCACAGGACGCCGTCACGAAGGGCCGCCGCGCATGCCGCGCCGCGATGAGAAACGCGACCTTGTCCATCTCAGCCATCGCCGCGCCGCCGAAATAGCTGCCCTGGTGATTGGTCTGGTGCGGAAACACCAGATCGGTATGGCGGATTTCGGCGAGATGGGCGGGCTGGGATGTCATGATCGGCCTCCTGCTGGAGACCGGAAACTACCGGTATTTGCAGGGCTTCGCATCCGCAGGTGCAGCTACCCGGTCACCGCAATCCACACGCCTTCGCCGACACGGTCCGCGCCATTGCGGCGTGAATGCAGGCGCAGCCAGGTGAAGCGGCCGTCCCGCGGTTCGTCCCAGATATCGATCTCGACGATATAGCCCATACCGTAGGCGCCGGAATCGCGGTGCCACTCGATGCCCGGATCGCTGTCATCGTGCAGTTCCAGCGGCGGGTCGTTGCGGACCTCGTGAGGCTGCCAGCCCTTCGGCCAGGCACCATGGGGGTCGACCTCGATCCGCCAGGCCGGCTGCCAGTGCCAGGCCTCGTCCTGCCAGACGCCATAGCGCAGGCGGGCGGCGGTCTCTCCGGCGATCTCGACATGCAGCGCCCGCGCGCCGTCCTCGCTCTGCCACAGCCCCTCATAGGGCGCCAGGACCGCCAGGTCCGGATGGACGCTGGCCGGGGCCTGCAGGGTCAGGCCCAGAAAAAGGATCGAGACACAGGACATGCGGGCAGTGTGCCTGCTCCGGCAACACACCGCTCTCCCCGGTTCGGGGGACCCGGAGCTCCGTTTTCCCCGGACCTGTTCCGGGGTCTGGTTGAGCCGGCAGCCAGAACTCTTTTCGGCGATGGCAGGCCCCGGAACAGGTCCGGGGAAACTGGCTAAAGCGCCCTACGCCGTCGGGATCCCTGCTTTGGCAGGGATCACATCAGCATCGTCATCGGGTCTTCGACGAAGGTCTTGAAGGCCTGCAGCCATTTCGCGCCCGTGGCGCCGTCGACCACGCGGTGATCGCAGGTCAGCGTCACCGTCATCACCGTGGCAATCGCCAGCGCCCCGTCCTTGACGACCGGGCGTTCTTCGCCGGCCCCGACAGACAGGATCATGCCCTGGGGCGGGTTGATGATGGAGGCGAAGCTGTCGATCCCGAACATGCCCAGATTGGAGAGCGAGAACGTGCCGCCCTGGAATTCCTCGGGCTTCAGCTTCTTCTCGCGGGCGCGGGCAGCCAGGTCCTTCATCTCCCGGGAGATCTCGACCAGGCCTTTGAGATCGGCATCCTTGACGATCGGCGTGATCAGACCGCCTTCGATCGCGACAGCGACCGAGATATCGGCATGCTTGTGCCGGGCGATATGCCCGCCCTCGATCCAGGAAGAATTCGCCGCCGGCACCTTCTTCAGCGCCAGGCCGGACGCCTTGATCAGGATGTCGTTGACGGAGACCTTGTCGCCATCCTTCTCGGCGGCGCCATTCACCCGCTTGCGGAAGTCCAGCAGCGCATCGATCCGGCAATCCACATTGAGCGGGAAGTGCGGGATGTCGCGGAAGCTTTCCGACAGGCGCTTGGCGGAGATCTTGGTGATGTTGTCGGCCTTCTCGACCTCGTAGCGGTCGCGGGCGATGCCATAGGCCTTGAGCGGATCGTCCATGTCGACCGTAGCTGAAGCCGGAGCTTCGGCAGCCTTGGACGGCGCGGCGGACGGCTGAGCCTTCTCGACGTCACGCTTAACGATCCGGCCGTAAGGACCTGACCCTTCGATGGTTTTCAGGTCCAGCCCCTTGTCGGCCGCGATGCGACGCGCCAGCGGGCTGGCCTTGATCCGGTCGCCGTCCCTGGACGGCGGCGGCGGTGCCTTGCTCCCGGCCGGCACGTCTTCAAGCTTGCGCGGGCTGGCACTGCCGGAGGATTTTCCGGACTTGTCTTCGGCCTTTTCGCCGCCCTTGGCGGCGCCCCCATTGCTTTCTTTGGCGTCTCCGCCTTCGGCGGAGCCACTTCCACCACCTTCGGCGGGGGCAGAAAGCGCACTCTCCTCCTCGCCCTCTTCCAGCAGGATGGCGATGACGGCGTTGACCTTCACGCCTTCCGTGCCTTCAGAGACCCGGATCTCGCCGACGACGCCCTCGTCAACGGCTTCCACTTCCATGGTCGCCTTGTCGGTCTCGATCTCGGCAATGACGTCACCGCTCTCGACAGTATCGCCCTTTTTGACATGCCATTTGGCCAGCGTGCCCTCTTCCATCGTGGGCGACAGGGCGGGCATCAGGATTTCGATCGCCATGGGTCTTTTCCTCGTTCAGGCCCTAGTGAGCCATGTCCGGATTGATCTTCACAACATTGTCTTCCCAGTTCGCGCCGTCGAATTCCTCGAAGCGGAGCTGGAGATTGGCGTCTGCATCCAGGCAGCGCAGATTGACGGTCCAGCCGTCCGGATGCGAGCGCGGCACATAAAAGGCCTTCACACCGCAGCGCGGGCAGAACATGTGCTTCGCCGTGTGGCTGCCGAACGTATAGGTCGTCAGGCTCTCGGCGCCGCGTTCGATCCGGAAATCATCCTTCTCGACGATGAGATGGATAAAGCCGGACTTCGAACAGACCGAGCAGTTGCAGGACAGCGCAACAACGCTGTCCGGCAGGTTCACCGCAAAACCGACCTCGCCGCAATGGCACTCACCGTGACGCCAGGATTTGTTGGGGGAGCCCATTCCACCCTACTCCGCGTAGCAGACAGCCTTCGCTGCCTTCACGATATCCTCCACGCCCGGCAAAGAGAGTTTTTCCAGATTGCCGGCATAGGGCAGCGGCACGTCGGCCTGGTGGACCCGGGCGGGCGGGGCGTCGAGATAGTCGAAGGCTTCGGCGGTGACGACGGCGGCGATTTCCGCGCCGACGCCCATCCGGCCCCAGCCTTCCTCGGCGCAGACGATACGGTTGGTCTTTTTCACCGAATTGACCACGGTCTCGGTATCCAGCGGACGCAGGGTGCGCAGATCGATCACCTCGGCATCGATCCCCTCTTCCGCCAGCTTCCCGGCCGCCTCGAGGGCAAAGCCGACCATGCGGGAATGGGCCGTGATGGTGACGTCCTTGCCGGTGCGGCGGATCTTGGCCTTGCCGATCGGCAGCACCCAGTCATCCGTGTCCGGCACGTCGAAGCTTTCGCCGTAGATCAGCTCGTGTTCCAGGAAGACGACCGGGTTCGGGTCGCGGATGGCGGCCTTGAGGAGGCCCTTGGCGTCGGCCGCGTCATAGGGCGCGATCACCTTGAGCCCTGGCACATTGGCATACCAGGCGGAATAGTCCTGGGAGTGCTGGGCGCCAACGCGGCTGGCCGCCGAGTTGGGGCCACGGAAGACGATGGGACAGCCCATCTGGCCGCCGGACATGTAGAGCGTCTTGGCAGCGGAGTTGATGATCTGGTCGATCGCCTGCATGGCGAAGTTGAAGGTCATGAACTCGACGATCGGCTTGAGGCCGTTGAAGGCCGCGCCGACGCCCAGGCCGGCAAAGCCGTGCTCGGTGATCGGCGTGTCGACCACGCGCTTGGGACCGAATTCGGCCAGCAGGCCGCGCGTCACCTTGTAGGCGCCTTCGTATTCGGCGACTTCCTCGCCCATCACGAAGACCGTCTCGTCGCGGCGCATTTCCTCGGCCATGGCGTCACGCAGCGCGTCGCGCACCGTGGTCTCGACCATTTTTGTGCCTTCCGGCAGTTCGGGATCCGAGGCATCCGGCGCGGAATGATCGACAAAGACCGGCTCGCCTTCCGGCGCATCCGGTGTTTCGTCCTGCGCCTCGTCCGAACCGTCCTCATCGGACGCACTGGAGGCCGCTGCGCTTTCGCTACCGGCTTCGGGCGCCTCGATCTCGTCGGGATTCTCGCCCTCTTCGGCCAGCATGGCGATCGGCGAATTCACCTTCACGCCCTCGGTGCCTTCCTCGACCAGAAGTTTGGCGACCACGCCCTCCTCGACGGCTTCGACTTCCATCGTCGCCTTGTCGGTCTCGATCTCGGCAATGACATCGCCGCTCTCGACGCTGTCACCTTCCTTGATCAGCCATTTGGCCAGCGTGCCCTCTTCCATCGTGGGCGAAAGGGCCGGCATGAGAATGGGGATAGGCATGGTATCTTCCGTTCAGTGAGGGCCGAAATTGGATGCGGCAAGCTGTGGGTTCGTGAAACGTGTGGGCGTCCACTTGTCGAAACGCCGGGCGATGCGGGCCTCGGTTGTCTCGGCGGCAAAGTCGGCGGGTGCTTCCTCGATGTCGAGAAAGTCCGTCATGCGCAGGCCCACCACATTGATGGTCGAGACGATACGCGCGCCCTCGCCCATCACGGCGGCCACATAGGTGCCGCAGGTCCTGCAGATCAGAAAGTCCGCCGTGCGCAGGGCAAAGCGGTAGCGATGGATGCCGTCCGGGCTGCAATCGATCTCGATCGCGCCGGCCGGATCGGAAATGTTCACGGCGCCCTGGCGGCGGCAGAAATCGCACTGGCAGGTGCGCACACCCAGCTCGGCCGGCGAACGCTCGCTCTGGAAACGCGCCTTCACGGCGCCGCAATGACAGTGTCCGGAATAGTGCATGATCGGCGCTACTCCCGGTCCGGACAGACGGGCGAGCCGCTGTCGATACGGCTGTAGTTCAGCCAGTCCATGATCGTGCCGACATCGCCGACGACAGGTTCGGCCAGCGGCACGGCAACGCACAGACCGTCCCAGCCATTGGCGGCATAGACGATGGCATCGCGCCGGTCGATATCGATGGCGACAAAGGATTTGAAGGCGCCGTTGTCGCCCCAATGGAAGGCAATCCGGCGGCCGTTCTCGCGATAGAGCCCCCAGCCCAGCCCCCAGTCGATCCCGGCGCCGTCGGGCATTTCGCCCTCCCGGCCGAACGCGCCCCACGCCACTGGCCGGGTGGGAGTGAACAGGGTCTCGCGCAGATCGTCCTGCTCGCTATCGAGCAGCCAGGCGACGAAACGCCCGTAGTCGAACACGCTGGCGGTAAGCGAGGCGGCGGCATGCCCTTCGGCCGCGTCGCGGCGCGGGCGAACCGAACCGTCGCGATTAACCGCCATCACCGGATCCGCAGAACCGGCTGCATAATGGCTGTCCGTCATGCCCGCTTCGGCCGCCAGCGGCGCGAACAGCGCTTCCAGGCTGGCCCGGGTTCGCCGTTCCAGCATCGATTGCAGCAGGCCATAGGCTTCGCCGGAATAGCGGAAGCGCGACCCCGGCGTGCCGGAAAACTCCAGCGGGCCGCCCGCCTCGTCTGCCCAGTTGGGCAGCGTCGTTCCGTGCGACAGGATCATGCGCGGGGTCACGCCGGCGAAAGCTTCGGCGTCGGCGATCCGGGGAAAATCGGACGCCGGTCCGAGATCGCCGTCCAGATCGTAGACGCCTGCCTGCGCCTGCCCGGCGGCAATCGCCGCGAAGACCGGTTTGGACAGGGAAGCAAATTCGAAAACGGTGCGATGGGTAACAGGCGCGCTGTCCGCCTCGACACCCGTCCGGCCAAAGCCTTCGGCCCAGACCAGTTCACCATTGCGGATCACCGCCACGGCCATGCCCGGAGCGTCAAGACGCTCCAGATAGCCCGGAACGGCCTCCTCGATCGTCTCCACGGCCGGCCCGGCACTGTCCGTGCAGCCGCCCGCCGCCAGCATGGCGACGCTTGCGATCAGAAGGCCCAACCGGCTAGCCATTGGCGGCCTCCGGCTTGTAGCGTAACGCGTGCTCGCGCATGCGTGTTGCGAATTCCAGCAGCGTGTTCATCGGCCGGATCAGCACCTCGATCCGGTTCATGTGACCGGCATCGTCGAGCGAGATCTTGTCGATCCCCACCAGACCCTTGCCATCCACCGTACCGGTGAATTCCAGGATGATCTCATTGCCGTCCACCCATTGCTGGCGATAGGCAAAACCCTCGACCGTGGTGATCACGCCCATCAGGATGTGCAGCAGATAGTGCGTGTCGGCCGACGGCTTCCAGACCACCGGCGAATGCAGCTCGCAGCCCTCTGCGATGATCGACGCCAGCAGCGTCTCGTCGCGCGTTTCAACGGCGCGGTGCCAGGTATCGAGAAAGTGCTTCACTTGCGGTGTCATGATCGTCCTCCCTTGTCAGGACCACAGTCGCGCACAGGCTCGCCCGGCAGGCGAGTCCCGCATGCAGCGCAGCTATGGGCCGACAAGGCCAAACCTACACCTCCACCAGCACATCCGTGTAGAGCTCGGACGGGTCCGGCTCGGGGCTGTCCTTGGCGAACTGGGCGGCGTCGTTGACGACCTTCTTCACCTCCTTGTCGATCTCCTTCAGCTCCTCTTCGGTGGCATGCTTGCCCTCGATTAGACGCTTCTTCACGAGATCGATCGGGTCGTGGTGCGAGCGGATATCGTCGACTTCCTCGCGCGTGCGGTATTTCGCCGGGTCGGACATGGAGTGGCCGCGATAGCGGTAGGTCTTCATTTCCAGAATATAGGGGCCATTGCCGTCGCGGGCATGTTTGACAGCCTTGGCTGCTGCCGCCTTCACCGCCTCGACATCCATGCCGTCGACTTCCTCGCCCGGAATACCGAAGGAGAGGCCGCGCTTGTGCAGCGCGGTTTCCGACGAGGCGCGCTTGACTGCCGTACCCATGGCGTACTGGTTGTTCTCGATCACATAGATGACAGGCAGGTCCCAGAGCTTGGCCATGTTGAAACTCTCATAGACCTGGCCCTGATTGGCCGCGCCGTCGCCGAAATAGGTCACGGCGACCTTCTTGTTTTCCTTGTAGCGGTCGGCGAAGGCCAGGCCTGTGCCGAGCGAAACCTGGGCGCCGACAATGCCGTGACCGCCATAGAATTGCTTCTCGCGCGAGAACATGTGCATCGAGCCGCCCTTGCCGCGTGAATACCCGCCCTCGCGGCCGGTCAGCTCGGCCATGACGCCGTTCGGGTCCATGCCGCAGGCCAGCATGTGGGCGTGGTCGCGATAGCCCGTGATCACCTGGTCACCCTCTTCCAGCGCCGCCTGTATGCCGGTGACGACCGCTTCCTGGCCGATATAGAGGTGACAGAAGCCCGCGATCAGGCCCATGCCGTAGAGCTGGCCGGCCTTCTCCTCGAAACGCCGCATCAGCAGCATGTCGCGATAGTACTGGAGAAGCTCGTCTTTTCCGGCGGGCTTGGCCGAGGATTTCGATGCGGTGGTCTTGGTCGTACGCTTGGCAGCCATTTCTTCGCACGCGAAATAAAGCTTCGCGCTCCCATCTGACGGTCACTGCCGCATATCAGATGGATGACGCCAACGGCAAGCTCCATGGCCAAAAAAGGGCATGCTGCAGGCGCGCTGGAGCCGGGGAACAGTCCTTCTCCCCGACCGGGGAGAAGGTGGGCGAATCCCGGATGAGGGGCGCGCGGCTTAGCCGTGTAACCGAAAAGTCTGGCGGGTCCGAATTCGCTGAGATGCAGACGCAGAATGCTTTCTGAAGGCCGCTTCGCGGCCGCCCCTCACCCCGAGCTGCGCTCGGACCTCTCCCCGGGCGGGGAGAGGATGGGATCGCAATACCCTAGCGCTGCGGAGCGGGTTCGATCTCGACGATGAATTCGCGGGGGTGGGCGACATTGAGGATGTCGCGGGCGCGTTCCTCGACATAGTCGAGGTCGAGACTGTCCGAGCGCAGGCGCGCCGCTGTCTCTTCAAGCTGTTCACGTTCGGCAACGGCGATGGCGAGTTCGGCCTCGGCGGCGCGAATCTCGTTCTTGACAACAATCCAGTTCAGAACGCCCTGCTCGCCGGTAAGCGCGTGATAGCCAAAATAGGCAATCGCCACCGCAAGAAAGGCACTCGTCCCGAAACGCTTGATCGCGTCCAAATCCACCACCTGTAACTGGCCGGTTGTCCCGCACCGGCTTCATATCCTGCCAGTGATTCAACACGAGCAGGCTTTAGGAACGGTGAATCCCGGATTCAGGACTGGGTAAGAGATTGGGTCGGATTGAGGCGTGCCGTCTCGCGCAAGTGCTGGCATGGCTTGCCGAAATCGGCCATGGTCGCAGCCATGAGGGCACTGGATTCACACGATGAACTGATCTGCCTGCGGGCCGGAGGACAGCCGCAGACCGGTGCCGAACCGGTACTGCCGCCGATCGTCCAGGCCTCGCTCTTCCGCCATGCGCGCACCGCCGACCTGCTGGACGGGCTCGCCCATGAGAGCCGCCGCACCGTCTATTCGCGCGGTACGAATCCCGGCGTGCGCGCCCTGGAGACCAGCCTGGCCGCCCTGGAACGCGCCGGCGACTGCCGCTGCTTCGGATCCGGCATGGCCGCCATTGCCGCCACACTGTTCGCGATTCTCGACAGCGGCGATCACATCCTGTTTGCCGGTGACATCTACGGGCCGACCCTGCAGCTCGCCGCGCAGCTCGAACGGTTCGGAATCACCCACAGCCAGGTCTTCCCCGACGGCGAAACCACCCTGGACACGATCGAGGCCGCGCTGACACCGGCAACCCGGCTGATCTTCGTGGAAAGCCCGGGCACCATGCTGTTCGGCCTCCTGCCCCTCGAGGCCATCGCCCGCCTGGCGCAAAGCCGCAACATCCTCACGGCCATCGACAATACCGTCGCCACGCCGCTGTTGCAGAAACCGGTCACGCTCGGTTTCGACATCGTGCTGCACTCCTGCTCGAAATATATCGGCGGCCATTCCGACGTGATCGGCGGCGCCGTGATGGCGTCCGAAGACCTGATCCAGCGCATCTTCGAACGCGGCTATATGCTGCTGGGCGGCATCCAGGCACCGCTGGACGCGTTCCTGCTCACGCGCAGCCTGATGACCCTGCCCGCCCGGCTGAAACAGCACCAGGCCGATGGCGAGACGCTCGCGCGAGCCCTGGCGGACCATCCGCGCGTGCGCCGGGTCTTCCATCCAGCACTCGATGACGGGTCGGCTGACCTGTTCGAGCGCCAGATGCGCGGGCATTCCGGGCTCTTCTCCATCGAGATCGACGCTCCGGATTTCGACCGCGTCTGCGCCTGTCTCGACCGGCTCAAACTGTTCGGCCGCGCAGTCAGCTGGGGCGGTATCGAAAGCCTTGTCATCCCGGCCGGCCGGGCCGATGGCCGCGATCCGCGCCGCCCCTTCAGCCTTGTCCGCCTGTCGGTCGGGCTGGAAGGCCCGGACAGGCTGCTTGACGATCTCGACCAGGCACTCGCCTAATGACCCCAGCTTCCAAACGTACTGACCTGCCACTGGTCCTCGCCCTTCTGCCCCTCGCCGTCCTGCTGGCCGCGATCGCGGGCGGCGTGGCGCTGTCCGGCTTCGGCGGCGAGATCCTGATCGTTGCCATGGCGCTGGCCGCGCTGTGCGCGGGCCTGATCGCCTACAGCCGCGGCGCCGGCTGGGAGGCGATCCAGACGGCCGCCGGTGCCAAGATCGCTGATGTCCTGCCAGCCATCCTGATCCTGCTCTCGATCGGTGTGCTACTGGGGGCCTGGATGTTTTCCGGCACAATTCCGCTGATGGTGGTCACCGGCATCGCTCTCATCGATCCGGGCTATATCGTCCTGACGGCCTTCATCGGCACGGCGCTGATGTCGATCATGACCGGCACATCCTGGGGATCGGCCGGCACGCTGGGCGTCGCCTTCATCGCCACAGCGGAAGCCATGGGCCTCCCGCTGGCGCCCGTTGCCGGGGCCGTGGTCTCGGGCGCCTATTTCGGCGACAAGCTGTCACCGCTCTCGGACACGACCAATGTCGCGGCGATCGCGGCCCATGTGCCGGTCTTCAGCCATATCCGGCACATGCTGTGGACGGCCGTGCCCTCCTTCGTGCTCGCCGGACTGGTCTACGCGCTCGCCGGGCTGCTCGGCAGCGGCGGCGATGCCGCCACGCCGCAGACCGCACAAGCGACCTCCGTAGCCCTGGCAAACCTGTTCCGGCTCGACGCATTCGCCCTGCTGCCGGTCGCGCTGGCCATCGGCGGCATCGCCTTCCGCCAGCCGCCGGCCCTGGTGATCCTGGCCAGCTCGGCGCTGGCGCTCATCCTCGGCATTGCTGTTCAGGGCTGGGCCGCCGGCGACGCTGCCCGCGTCGTGATGGGCGGGTTCGATGTCTCCATGACCGGCACCGCGCCCGACACCCTGCCCGCTGCCCTGCCCGGCCTGCTCAATCGCGGCGGGCTGGCCTCGATGGGGCAGACGCTGATCTTCATCATCACGGCTTTCGTGCTGGCCGGTGCGATGGAGACCTCCGGCGCGCTCGCCCGCCTGATGCAGGCGCTGCTGAGTGCAGTACGCTCCACTTTCAGCCTCATTGCCGCGACGCTCGCGGCCGGTACGACTTTCGTCGCTATCACCTCCCATGCCGGCGTCACGGCACTGATCGTCGGCGAGCTCTTCCGCCCGGCCTATCGCAACCGCGGACTGGCGGGCGAGAACCTGTCGCGCTCGATCGAGGATTCGGTGACGCTGGTCGAACCCCTCCTGCCCTGGACGGTCTCGGCCCTCTTCATGGCGACGACGCTAGGCGTGCCCACGCTCGACTATGCCCCCTGGGCCCTGTTCTGCCTTGGTGGACCGGTCTTCTCGCTGCTCATCGCAGCGCTTGCGGGCGTCTGGGGCAAGGGTATCCGGCGCCTTCCGGAACCGGACCTCAACTAAACCAGCCCCTCATCCACCGCCGCCGCAATCGCCGCCGAGCGGGTCGCAACGTCGAAAGCGCGCAGGATCGCGGAGACATGCACCCGCACCGTGAAGGGCGAAATGCCCAGATCCCGCGCGATCTCCTTGTTGGTCGCGCCCTGGGCCAGCCCGCGCAGCACATCGAGCTGGCGTGGCGATAATTCGGTCGGGCGTATGTCGTCATCGCGCGACTCCAGCAGCACGCACTGCCCGCCCGCCTGGATCTCGGCCAGCACGCGGCCCATATCCGCCGGCGAAACGGCCTTGGACAGGAAGCCGTTGGCACCGGCTTCCATCATCGCATTCACCGTCTGCAGATCGTCGGTCATCGACACGACAATGATCGTGGTCAGCGGCATGGCCTGCCGCAGACGCGCGAAATCGCGCCCGGCCTCGAAACCGGGGAAGACCAGATCGAGCAGGAGGATGTCCGGCGGCATGTCCGTTTGTGCCCACAACACGTCTGCGCGATCCGCCTCGTTCAGCCGCGCCGCCGGAAACGCCTTGATCGCCACGCGCTTCATGCCGTCACGGAACAACGGGTGGTCGTCGACAATGAGGATGTTCAGCCGCTCCTGCATCGCCCCATCCTAGCCCGGTGCCCGCAGGCAGGACATCATCGCCGAGCGCAGCTGCGCCGGCCGCCAGCCCTCGGCCAAGTGCAGCGCAGGTCTGGAATCATCCACCGTAACCGGTCCGCCCAGAACGATGCTGCGCCCAGCCCGCCCACCGGTCAGGGCCAGCGCCCGGGCGAGGTCGACATCGGGCGCGACGAGCGCGATGTCCGGCTCAGGCACCGACAACGCCTCAGCCGAGCTGTCGATCTCAACGACGCGATAGCCCCACTCGCCGGTCAGTCTTGCCGCGCGGCGCAGATCCGGATCGGGCTCGCCGCGATATACCAGCGCGCAGATCGCCGCCGGCCCGCTCTCCGGCAGGTCCGCGCCCTGCACGGGCCAGCCGCCAATCGAGAAGCGTGTTCCCGCCCCCAGACGGCTGTCGACCGAAACCTCCAGCCCAAGCTTGCCGGACAGTTCGCGCACGATGGCAAGGCCCAGTCCGAGACCCGGCGCCTCGCCGGTGCCGGGCTGCAGCTGGGTGAATTCCTCGAATATCTCGTCCTGGCGCTCGCACGGTATGCCCGGCCCGTCATCGAGGATCTCGATGGTGAACCGCCCCGCGCGGCGGCGCACTCCGATCACGACGCGGCTGGTGGCGAACTTCACGGCATTGGCCGCGATATTCTGCACGATGCGCTGGAGAAGCAGCGGATCGGTCTCGACCCGCGCCGTGCCGGGAATGACATGAAGGGCGATCTCGCGCTGGCGGGCCTCACCGGCCAGGGTCGATGTCGCCCGGCGCAACAGGCTGCCCAGGACGACCGGCTCAAAGCGCACCTCGATACGCTCGGACTGGATCTGGCTGATATCCTGGATCGACTGGAACAGTCCGCCCAGCACATCCAGCGAGCGCTGGCCGCGCGTGACGAGTTCACGGGTTTCATCCGACAGGCGCTGGTCGCGCAGGAAGTGCAGCACGAATTTCACCGCATGCAACGCCTGGCGCATGTCGTGTCCGGTGTGACGCAGGAGGCGCTGTTTGACCGCCATGGCCCGATCGCGCTCCTCGACCGCCCGGCCCAGCGCGTCGACCTGTTCGGAGAGCTGCGCCGTCAGCCGCAGATTGGCGTTGAAGATCTCGCGCATATAACGCGCCAGCAGGGCCAGAAGCAGACCGTAGATCAGCACCATGGGCGCGATGGAGAGGCCCAGGGGCGTCCCCGGCAGGAGATGAGCGATTGTCAGGCCGCTGAGAGCCGGCGCCAGCGAGGTCGCCACCAGCCAGGGGCGCGGGAACTGGATCGCGACCGCCGCGGCGGCCGTGCCGCCGATCACCAGGGTGACGAAGAGGGTTGCCTCACCCAGCCCGGACGGTGCCACGGCAAGTGCAAGCGCCCCCCACATTATCCCGGCCAGCCCGGTCAGGACGAAATAGGCGCGCAGATCGAAACCACGGAACATGATCGCCGCGATGACAAGGCTGAGCGGGATGCCGGTCGCCGCGAGGCCGATAGCAATCTGCGGCATGTCCAGGGCGTTGAGGCCAAGGGCGGCGAGCCCCACCACGACGGCATGGACCAGCCAGCCGATACGGCCCGCACGCACCAGGATTTCATCGGGCGACAGCCCGTCAGACCATGTGTCCCGCATCGGCATAGACGCGTATCCCCCGCTTCCACCGGGAGCTTAGCGGAGAAACAGCCGGCGCGGCACGCCTACAGATGTAGCAGGTCAGGCCAGGCCGCTGTCGCCGGCATAGATCGCCGTGTCGCCCAGCAGGCTCTCGATCCGCAGCAGCTGGTTGTACTTTGCGGTCCGGTCAGAGCGGGCCAGCGAGCCGGTCTTGATCTGCCCGCAATTGGTGGCGACGGCCAGGTCGGCAATCGTCGCATCCTCGGTCTCGCCGGAACGGTGCGACATCACCGCGCCATAGCCCGAGCGCAGGGCGATATCGACGGCGTCGAGTGTTTCGGACAGCGTGCCGATCTGGTTGACCTTCACCAGGATGGCGTTGGCGGCACCGGTCTCGATACCGTGCACCAGGCGTTCCGGATTGGTGACGAAGAGATCGTCGCCGACCAGCTGGCAGCGCTCGCCGACGCGTTCGGTCAGCTGTTTCCAGCCGTCCCAGTCATCCTCGGCCATGCCGTCCTCGATGGAGACGATCGGATACTTGCCGACCAGTTCTTCCAGATACTGGGCAAAGCCGGCGGAGTCGTGCGTGACGCCGGCACCGGCCATCACATACTTGCCGTCCTTGAAGAATTCGGTGGAGGCTACGTCGAGCGCCAGGGCGACGTCCTCGCCCGGCTTGTAACCGGCGGCCTCGATGGCCGCCATGATCACATCGAGCGCCTGTTCGGCGGAATTGAGATTGGGGGCGAAACCGCCCTCATCGCCGACATTCGTGTTCAGCCCGTCAGCCTTGAGGCGTGACTTGAGCGCATGGAACACCTCGGCGCCGCAGCGCAGGGCTTCGGAGAAGGTCGGCAGGCCGACCGGCATGATCATGAATTCCTGGAAGTCGATCGGATTGTCAGCATGGGCGCCCCCATTGATGATATTCATCATCGGAGCCGGTAGGACGCGCGCATTCATGCCGCCAACATAGCGGAAGAGCGGCTGGCCCTGGACGTCGGCCGCGGCCTTGGCCACGGCGAGCGACACGCCGAGCATCGCGTTCGCGCCCAAGCGGGATTTGTTGGCTGTGCCGTCCAGCTCGATCATGGCTTCGTCGATGCGGCGCTGATCCTCGGCATCCATGCCGGCGATCGCCTCAAAGATCTCGCCCTCGACGGCTGCGCAGGCCTTGTGGACACCCTTGCCGCCATAGCGTTCGTCGCCATCGCGCATCTCGACCGCCTCGTGAGCGCCGGTGGAGGCACCGGACGGCACGGCGGCACGACCGAGCGAACCGTCCTCCAGCAGCACATCGACCTCGACGGTCGGATTGCCGCGGCTGTCGAGGATTTCACGGGCGACAATGTCGATAATGGCGGTCATGGCGACTCTCTTCGGCAAAAGGCGTGTTGCGCGCTTCATAACCAAGGCGCGCGGCGACGCAAGCCTGCGGCTGCCGGGAAGCCCCGTGTTACCGCGAACAAGCGCTGTGAAAGCGAAAATCGGAGCTAGAACAGGCCTTCGATCTCGCCATCCTCGTTGAGCCGGATGTCCAGTGCAGCCGGATGACGGGGCAGGCCCGGCATCGTCATGATGCTGCCGCAGATAGCCACGACGAAGCCGGCGCCGGCGGACAGGCGAACCTCGCGCACCTTGAGCACATGGCCCTCCGGCGCGCCCAGCTGATCCGGGTCCGAGGAGAAGGAATACTGCGTCTTGGCCATGCACACAGGCAGACGCCCATGACCGGCCTCCTGCCAGCGCTCCAGCTGAACCCGCGCGGCCTTGTCGATATCGACCTCGCCGGCACGGTAGATCCTGCGCGCGACGGTCTCGATCTTCTCCACCAGGGAAAGCTCATCACCATAGAGCGGCGCAAAGTCGGCCTCATCGCTGTCAGCGAGCGCAGCAACGCTGCGCGCGAGCGCTTCCGTGCCGGCCCCGCCATCGGCCCAGTGCGTTGCCAGGACCGCCTCGACACCGCGTTCGGCGCAGAAGGCCTTCACCGCAGCCAGCTCGGCCTCGGTGTCGGCTGTGAAATGATTGAGAGCGACAACCAGCGGCACGCCGAATTGTTTGAGATTGTCGATATGCCGGCCGAGATTGGCGCAGCCGCGCTCGACGGCCGCGACATTCTCCGCGCCCAGATCGCCCTTCTGCACACCGCCATTCATCTTCAGCGCCCGCACGGTCGCGACCAGAACGGCAGCCGAGGGCGAGAGGCCGCCCTTGCGGCACTTGATGTCGAAGAATTTCTCGGCGCCCAGATCGGCACCGAACCCGGCTTCCGTCACGACGTAGTCGGCCAGCCGCAGGGCGGTATCGGTGGCGACCAGCGAGTTGCAGCCATGGGCGATATTGGCGAAGGGGCCGCCATGGATGAAGGCCGGCGTGTGTTCCAGCGTCTGCACGAGATTGGGCTGGAAGGCATCCTTCAGCAGCACGGTCATCGCCCCGTCGGCGCCCAGTTCGCGGGCGGTAACCAGGGAGCGGTCGACCCGCTCGCCGACCACGATATTGCCCAGGCGCCGCTGCAGGTCTTCCAGATCACTGGCCAGGCAAAGGATGGCCATCACCTCGGAGGCGACCGTGATGTCGAACCCGGCCTCGCGCGGCGTACCGTTTGCCGGACCGCCCAGCCCGGTCACGACCTCGCGCAGGGAGCGGTCATTGACGTCCAGCACCCGGCGCAGGGCGATGCGGCGCGTATCGATGCGCAGCTCATTGCCCCAGTGGATATGATTGTCCAGCATCGCGGCAAGCAGGTTGTGCGCGGCCGTGATGGCGTGGAAATCGCCGGTGAAGTGGAGATTGATATCATCCATCGGCACAGCCTGGGCGCGGCCGCCGCCAGCGGCGCCGCCCTTCATGCCGAAACAGGGACCCAGGGAGGGCTCGCGCAGGCAGATCGCGACCTTGCGTCCGATCTGCGCCAGACCGTCGCCCAGCCCCACTGTCGTGGTGGTCTTGCCCTCGCCGGCCGGCGTCGGGCTGATCGCGGTGACCAGGATCAGCTTGCCGCGCGGACGGTCCTTCAGCGTGGCGATATAGTCGCCGGACAGTTTCGCCTTGGTCTTGCCATAGGGTTCCAGCGCATCGGCCGGGATATCCAGCGCCGCGGCGATCTCCGGCATCGGCTTGAGCATGGCGGCGCGGGCAATCTCGATATCACTGGCCATGGGCGGTCCCCTTCTTGCCGGACCTGCAGGCGCGCAGTACCGGCATCCCCAACGAAAACGCGCCCGGTTTTCACCAGGCGCGCTTTGGAAACGGCAATACCGTCAGGACGGATCAGTCGTCCTTCGGTTCCAGGATCTGGCGGCCGCGATACATGCCCGACTTCAGGTCGACATGGTGCGGACGGCGCAGTTCACCGCTGTCCTTGTCTTCGATGTAGACCGGGCTGGCCAGCTTGTCGTGGGCCCGGCGCATGCCGCGCTTGCTCGGCGTGGTTTTTCTCTTAGGGACGGCCATCGGGCTCTCCGCAATTCTTTGAATCATGCTCCGGACGGCCCACGCCATCCGTTCGAGCCGCGCCGTATACAGGTTCAATGCACACGGCGCAAGCGCGGGCTTCCGTTATCGGCAGACCCGGTGACCTGCCGAAGCGCCGGATCAGTTCCGGAAGGAGATGTCGCCGCCCATCGACGCGCTGACATCGCGCTCGCCCGGCGAGCCGTAGACATCGATATCCGCGCCCATGGAGGCCCGGGCCTCGATCCGCGATGTCGCATGGACACTGGCATCAGCGCCCGTGGACGCCTCCAGTTCCACATCTTCGCAAACCAGATCCCGCGCATTCAGCGACACGCCAGTCGACAGGCCGATGACAAGCGTCTCGCAGGTGCCGGACAGGCGCGCGGCGGCGCCGGTATTGATATCGACATCGAGATGCCCGGCCTGGATATCCGTCACGCGGGCCGAAATGCCGCGGCTGAAATCCAGCGATTCGAATTCGCTCATGGTGACATGCACGACAACGTCGAGCTGGCGATTACGCATGAACCAGCCGGTATCCTGGCGGATCCGCAGCTCGTCGCCCTGCACCGCGACCTCGATATCGTCGAAATCGCTGCCATTGCCTTCCAGCCGGACGCCCGGATTGTCACCGCGCACGATCTCGATCCGCAGGCCGCCGCGGGCCTCGACCCGGTCAAACGCCCCCACTTCGATATCGCGGCTGTCCTGTGCCCAGCCGGACCCGGCCAGCATCGCGGCACCACCCAGGGCTGCCAGAATGTATTTCGTCATATCCCGTTACTCCCGTTTCGCCCCCGGCGTCATGAAGCATCGACATGATACCGGGATGTGTACGAGATGCACGCGGGAAGGCTATTGGATGCATCAAAGCTGCCTGAAATCACCGGGCAGCGCCGCATGGAGGGTGTCACAATGGATCTGGCGGAATTCACGGCTTGGTCGAAGCGCATCGCCGACTGGTCGGCTGACTATCTTCGCACATTGCGGAACCGGCCGGTCCGTCCGCGCACGGCGCCGGGCGATGTAATCGCCGCCCTGCCCGTCTCGCCCCCCGAGGATGCCGAGCCGATGGAACGCATCTTCGCCGATTTCGAACGCATCGTGCCGGACGCCATGACCCACTGGCAACATCCGCGCTTCTTTGCCTATTTCCCGGCCAATGCCGCGCCCGCCTCGATGCTCGCCGAGCAGCTCGCCAACACGATGGCGGCGCAGTGCATGCTCTGGCAGACCTCGCCGGCCGCGACCGAGATGGAAACGCGCATGATCGACTGGATGCGCCAGGCCGTCGGCCTGCCCGAGGGCTGGCGCGGGGTGATCCAGGACAGCGCCTCCTCGGCCACGCTCTCGGCGATCATGACCATGCGCGAACGCGCACTGGACTGGCGCGGCATCCGTTCGGGGCTGGCCGGTGAAGCCGCCCCGCGCATCTATGCCTCCGCGCAGACCCATTCCTCGGTCGACAAGGCCTGCTGGGTGGCCGGCATCGGCCAGGACAATCTGGTGAAAATCCCGACCCGGACGGATCACGGCATGGATCCGGACGCCCTGCGCAAAGCCATTGCCGCCGACCGGGCCGCCGGACACCGGCCTGCGGGCATCGTGATCTGCGTTGGCGGCACCTCGATCGGCGCTTGCGACCCCGTGGCGGAAATCGTGTCCGTGGCAGAAGAAGAAGGCCTATATACTCATATCGATGCAGCCTGGGCCGGTTCTGCCATGATTTGCAATGAGTTAAGAGAGATCTGGACCGGCGCGGAGCGGGCCGACTCTATCGTCTTCAATCCGCACAAATGGCTCGGCGCCCAGTTCGACTGCTCGATCCAGTTCCTGAAAAATCCGGCCGAACAGCTCAGATCCCTCACCCTGCGGCCCGATTATCTGGAGACACCGGGCTTTGACGAGGTGGTGAATTACTCCGAGTGGACCGTTCCGCTAGGGCGGCGCTTCCGGGCACTGAAACTGTGGTTCCTGATCCGCGCCTACGGGCTGGACGGGCTGCGCCAGCGCATTCGCAATCATATCGCCTGGTCACGCGAGGCCGAGGCGGCCATTGCCGCTCTGCCCGGCTTCCGCATCGTCACGGAGGGCCGGTTCAGCCTGTTCACCTTCCGCTTCGAGCCAGCCGGCGAGGACGCAGACGCCGCGACAGCCGCCCTGCTGGAGCGCATCAATGCCGATGGCCAGACCTATCTCACCCAGACACGGCATGAGGGCCAGTACGTCATCCGCTTCCAGGTCGGACAGTTCGACTGTACGCGCGAGGATGTGATGACGGCTGTGGCGGTGATCGGGGAGCTGGCTGAGGAAGGCTGATGCCGCCCCCTCGCTTCCCCGGCCCTCCTTGTCTCCCGCCTCTTCCTTGTTTTCCCCGGCCTTGTGCCGGGGCCCAGGGAAATCCGCGAGTACGCTCTCATGGGCACACGAAAACCCAGGTCTTCATGCCAGGCCCCGGCACAAGGCCGGGGAAATCGAGATTGACGAGACTCAATCCGCCCTGGCGAAATGGGCCATCTGGTCGGCATGGGCCTTGATGAAGGCCGGCCGGGCCGTCGCGCGGGCGATATAGGCCCGGCAGGCGGGGTGATCGGCCAGCGCGCCGAACCGGTCGACCAAGCGCAGCGCGTCCACCATCAGGATGTCGGCGACAGTGAAACGCCCGGCGGCCAGCCACTCCCGGCCTTTCAGAACGCGTTCGAGATTTTCCAGGCGTGACGCCACGAATGCATCCAGCGCCTGCCGGCCCGGCGTCTCTTCGGTATCGCCCATGAATTTGAATATCGACCAGGGCACGCTGGCCATCTCGATCGAATTGAGCCCGGCGATCAGCCATTCGATCGTCTCGGTCCGCCCGTCCGGGTCCGCAGGCATCAGCGTTTCGCTGCGCTCGGCCAGATAGAGGAGAATGGCCCCGCTTTCAAAAACCGGCGTACCGCCATCGGTCAGCCAGGGCACTTGGCCAAAGGGCTGGCTGGCGTAGTGCGCCTCGCCCCGGTCACGGAATGGCGTGCTCTCGACCCGATAGGCCAGCCCTGCCTCCTCCAGCGCCCAGCGGATACGCAGGTCGCGCACATGACCGCGCGGTGTCTCCGGTACCCAGTCATAGGTCGTCAGGACGAGATCGGACATGACTGTCTCCGCAATATTGCTTCGGCTACCAGCCACGTATCTTGCCACTTTCCCCGGGCTGAACAACAAGGCAGGGGTCCGGTTGAGTTCCCGACTGAAGCGCCGCCAGGCCCCGGAACAAATCCGGGGAAAGAACAAATCCGGGGAAATTGGCGGTTTGTCGTCGGAAAGATCACCGCACCGCGATGCGCACCATTTCTGCCGGCTGCCAGGAAGGCATGGCGTGGCCGTCGGCCGAGCTCATGGCGAGCTGGTAGCCCTTGTTGAGATAGCGGCACACCGAGCGCAGGTCTTCCACGTGCAGGCAGTCGATATCGTCGCCGGGACGCTGCATGCGGAAGAAACCGTCGCGGAAACGGTGCGGGACCATGTTGCGCAGAACGCCGCCTGCACCTTCGACATAGGCATTGATCGCGATGGCCATTGGGGCTCTCCATCTGTGTTCATCTTCGATGGAGATCACTCTGACAGCCCACCAGGACAAAACCTGTCACCCTCACTTTTGCCCTGCTGAAATAAAGAAACGCCGGCTGTTGGGGGCAGCCGGCGTTTCGGGTCTATCTAAGCGATATCGAGACCGGAAAACGAGCGAGGGACTACAGGGTGTTCGCCGGTCTCGAGACGGACATTGCCAAAGGCCCGCTGAACCCGACATGAACGTTATTCATCATCCATGTCCGTCGAGCCCGGCAGCGCCGCTTGCCAGCATGGAACGGCTTGGGTATCGCAGTTGCACAACACGTTTCAGGCCGCACGGACGAACCGTTGACCGCACAAACATCCCGCAGCTGGGACCGGGCCGGCATCGAAACCGCACTCCGGCTGCACGCTGCTTTCCTGAAAGGCGAAGCCGGCGGACAGCGGGCGGCCTTCCGTGGTGCTTCCCTGGCCGGCGAGGATTTCAGCGGCTGCGATCTCACCGATGCGGACTTTTCCGATAGTGATCTGGCCGGCGCGCGGCTCGACGGCGCGGACTGCCGCGGCGCCTGCTTTCGCGGGGCCGTGATGCGCGAGGCCAGTCTGGTGGGCGCCCGGCTCGATGGCGCCGATCTGCGCGGCTGCGACCTGACCGGCGCCCGGCTTGTTGCGGCGCGCTGTGCCGGTACCGATTTCCGCGAATGCCCCCTGCCTGGCCAGGATGGCAAGCCGGCAACGGTGCAGGTCTGCACGCTGGACGGTGCGGATTTTTCCGGGGCCTCGCTGGCCGGAGCAAGGCTGGGCGGAGTTTCGGCGCGCGAGACCCGGTTCGAGGATGCCAATCTGTCGGGTGCCCGCCTGTGCCGCGCTGACCTGGACAGCGCCCGTTTCACGCTCTCGCTTGTCGCCGGCACGGACTTCTCCAGCGCTTCGCTGAAGGCCGCCGATCTGCGCGGTTGCGACATGGACAATGCCCGGCTCGACATGGCGACGACGCGCGACATGCAGACCGGCGCCCATCCCGACCGTCCCATCCCGGAACCGGCCGGCGTGCTGACGGCGCGCGAGGCCGAGACCCGTCTGACCGAGCATATCCAGCAGGTGCGCGGCAGTGCCAGCGGCCAGCCCGTCGACTTTTCCGGCCTCGACCTGCGTCTTGCCGGCTCGCTCGCCGGGCGGGCCCTGACAGCGCTGCGCGCGCCGCGGGCCTGTCTTGCCGGGCTCGACCTCTCCGGCTGCGAACTGCAGGGCGCCCGTCTGGCCGGGGCCGATCTGCGCGGCTGCAAGCTTGCCGGTGCCGATCTGCGCGGCGCCGATCTCAGCGGCGCCTGGCTCACCCATGCCGATCTGACCGGTGCCCGCCTGACCCCGCTCACCCTGGGCGGCGGACGCGTCCTGCCTGTCCAGCTGGACAAGGCACAATGCCGCTACAGCGACTGGCGCGGCGCCGATCTGGACCAGGCGCGCCTTGCCGGCACCGATCTCGCCTATGCGCGGATGTCCGGTGCGCGGCTGTCGCCCGATGCGCTGGCCGGCGCCCTGGGCACCGACCGCCTGCTGGACCGGTAGCTTGAGTGGTCGCATTTTCGAACCGCAAAACCGGTTCCCACTTTTGCTGAAAATGCTCCGGTCAAACTCCCCAATCAGCCAGGATCGCCTCACGATCGGCACCCGGCACCGGCGCCGGTCCCTGGATCGCGCCGGGTGTGCGGGAAAAGCGTGGCGCCGGGGCCGGCTGGCGCACCCCGCCCGGCTCGGCATAGCTGCCGCGCTCGCGCATGTGCGGATGGGCCGCGGATTCCTCGTAATCGAGCACCGGCGCGAAACACACATCCGTGCCTTCCAGCAGTTCGCACCATTCATCGCGGGTCTTCTGGCGGAAGAGACCGGCGAAGACCGGTTTCGCCTCCTCCCAGTTGCGGCCCGACCAGTCGGCCGGCAGGGCCTGGGCATCGACGCCCAGTTTTTCGCACAGCAAGGCGTAGAATTCCGGCTCCAGCGGGCCGATCGAGACATGGCCGCCATCGGCGCATTCATAGACGGTGTAGAAATGTGCCGCGCCGTCGAGCAGGTTGCGGCCGCGCTCGGGCGACCACAGGCCGACCGCTGCCAGCTGGTGCTGCGAGGCCATCAGCGAGACGGCGCCGTCGACAATGGCCGCATCCACCACCTGTCCTTCCCCGTGCGTGCGGGCATGATGCAGCGCGGCCAGCACGCCGAAGGCCAGATACATCGCGCCGCCGCCGAAATCGCCGACCAGGTTGAGCGGAATGGCAGGCTGCTCCTTGCTGCCGATGGCGCCGAGCGCGCCGGACAGGGCGACATAATTGATGTCGTGGCCGGCGGCATGGGCGAGCGGTCCATACTGGCCCCAGCCTGTCATGCGGCCATAGACGAGGGCCGGATTGGCCGCCAGGGCCACGTCGGGGCCCAGGCCCAGACGTTCCATCACGCCGGGGCGATAGCCTTCCAGCAGGATATCCGCCTTGCCGATGAGATCGCGGCACAGGGCCAGTTCCGCCTCGTCCTTCAGATCCAGCGCGATCGAGCGCCGGCCACGGCCCAGAATATCGGCATATCCCCCGCCCAGCGCGCCTTTCCGGTCGACGCGGATCACGTCTGCGCCCATATCGCAGAGCATCATGGCGCAGAAGGGTGCCGGACCCAGTCCGACAAACTCAATTACCTTAACGCCTTTTAGAGGTCCTTGGGGTTTCATATCGCCAACCTTTGATTCGTTTGTTCCAGAAGCGTGGCACTTGTGACAAACTCGCGAAATACGGCATCGGCGCTCAAATCGGCAGGGGGACGAATGGGACGCTCGCTCGACGTCCTTATATTCGGACTATCCGGCCGCGTGGACGGACTGGCGGAGCAATTGGGCCGCCTGGCCCTGAACTGCCGCATCGTCCGGGCCGACAGCCCGCCTGCCCGGCGGCACCATTACTGGGCCGGCGGCGTGATCCTCGCCGAATGTGAAAACGATATCGATGACGGGTTGCGCGCCTTTGCACGCTTTTCCGACCAGGCCCTCCCCGTGCTCGTGGTCGGACCGGCCGGTCTTGCCCCGCGCGATACGGTGGATGCCTGGCTGCGCGATCCGGCACCGGCGGTTCAGATCGCGGCGCGCCTGCGTGCCCTCTTCCGCCTGCACTCGATGGAAATCGTCGCCGCCCGCCGCGCCGAGGTGACCGCGCTCTACGGTCGCGGCCGCCCGCAAGTGGAGCGCCAGGACACGCCGCCCAGCGTGCTGTATGTCGGCGATGCCTCGCCGCGCTTCATGGGGCTGCAGCACGTGCTGGAACAGGCCGGCGCCGACGTCGTCGCCGCCTTCTCCTCCTATTCCGCCTTCGACTATCTGCACGAACGGCCCTTCGACGCCGTGGTGCTGAACGCTACCGGCAAGCGCGAGATCGCCTTCACCATCTCCTCGGCCATGCGCCGCAATGCCCGGCTCTATCACACGCCGGTCGTGCTGCTGGCCGACCGCGTCGACAACCAGACCTCCGAAGAAGCCTTTGCGCGCGGCGTATCCGACATTCTTGAACCCTCCGCGGGCGATGCCGAGCTGCGCGAGCGCATCCTGACCCTGACCGAGGAGCGCAAGCGCCGGCGCCATGCCAAGGCGGCGCTGGACGCCTGCCGCGATCCGCGGACACTGGATATCGAGACCGGCCTGTTCAATTCCGGCTTCCTGGTGTCACACATCCAGGACCTTTTGAACGTCTCGGCCCGCGACGAGCTGAGCTTTGCGCTGATTGCCCTTCAGATCATGCTGCCGGAGGGCCGCGAACGTCCGGACGACACCTCCGCCGAGAAGGCGCGCCGCCAGTTTGCCGCGATGCTGCGTCACCTGCTGCGCACCGAGGACGCCGCCGCGCGCTTCTCCGGCGACGTCTTCATGGCGGTCCTGCCCTTCACCGACGCGCCGGGCATTGACTGTGTCGCGTCCCGGATCGCTGCGATCGCGGAATGCACGGCCTTTGAAAGCGAGGATCCGCTGCATCCTTTCCGGCTGACCGTGCGGGCTGCGCCCGTTCCGGTCCGCACCGGCGAGACGGCAGAAGCCCTGGTCGAGCGGGCGGTGCGGGCCCTGCAGAGCCCGGCCCAGATTGTCGCTCAGGCCTGAGGCTTGCCGCCGACGGGGCCGTCACGCACCAGAAGCACCATCCCGCCGCCCATCAGGACAAGGCTGACAAAAAAGCAGCCGCCGGCCGCGCCGCCGAGCGAGTATTCGCGCCCGGCCTGCGCCAGGATCAGGAAGCCCAGCGGGATCCCCAGCATGGCGAGTTTCAACAGCATGCCGCCGGCACCGCGCAGCGCGGCGCGGATCCGCAACATGACCAGCAGAAACAGCATGAAGCTCAGCCCGGTCAGGATCTGAAAGGCCGGTGTGAGAATTTCCTTCGAGGCGTCCATCGCGCATCTCCCCGCTTGATGATGGCCGCAGGCTCGCGGGAATCACCGTGACGGTCTCTCCCCCGTTCCGGGGAGCCTGGCGGGAGCGGTCCTGGCGGCGAACGCTGGCAAGACAAAAAATTCCTGCGCTTTCCCGGATAGTCCTTGTTATTCTTCTTCCAGTCGGCTCGGGACTTTCCAAGACTTCCGGAACGAGCCGCGCAGATGCGCTGCGGCCAGACCGTGAGGAAGACCATGAAATTCGGTGATTATCTGCGCCAGAAGCGCGAAGACAGGGGCTGGACCCAGCCCGAGGCCGCCGCAAAGGCGCGCATCGAACAATCCTATCTGTCCAAGCTGGAAACCGGCCGGTCCTACCCGTCCGACGACGTCTTCGAACGCCTGGTCGAGGTGTTCGGCATCGATACGGCCGAGCTCAGCGAAAGCGTCTCGGCGGCCGAACTCGACCGCCTGCGCGAAATCCGTGAAGTGCGCGCTGCGGTATTGGCCGGACAGGCCGGGCGCCTGCGCCTGACGCGCGGCTGGCTGCTGGCCGGCCTGGTCTTCCTGATGATGGGTGGCGGCGCGCTGGGCCTGTCCCGCATCGACCTGTCACAGGACGCGAACCTCTATCGCTATCGCTCCGACGGCGTCCTGCAGCTCGATGAAAGCCCGAATGCCTTTGATGTCGTGCGCTCCGAGGTTCCTGCCGACCATCCCCGCCACGAACAGATCCGCGCCATGCGCGAGCGGATCGATCAGCTTGATGTCGCCACAGACCAGTATCGCGGCAATGGCTATTACGAGGACGTCGAGGGCGGACGGCGCTATTTCGAGCTGAACCACCACGCGCTTGTCACCCTGCCCAACCCGCTGCGCTGGTTCCTGGTGCCCGGGCTGATGTTCCTGCTGGGCAGTCTGGGCTGCTTCTTCATCAGCTTCCGCTGGCGGTAAGCGCCCCGCTCCCCAAGGATCTGGAGACCAACCCGGTCAAACCATTTTCCCCGGACCTGTTCCGGGGTCTGGCGGCGCTTCAGATGGGGCACCAACCGGGCCCCGGCACAAGGCCGGGGAAAGTAGATAGAGCCGGGGAAAGCAGATGGAGCCGGGGGAAACGAGGTGGAGCCGGAGCGACGAGATGAGGCGGGGGAAAACAGAGTGAGCTGAGCAGGCTCAGGCCGGTCAGGCCTGGGCCTGTTTCGCCCGGGCGGCGATATCGGCCAGCGGCGCCATGGCCCGCTCGATGGCGCGCAGGCGATCCTCCGGTGCATCCCATTCGGCGCGCAGGACCAGCTTGTGGTCCGGGCGCACCTTGAAAAGAGCCGGGTTCTTCGAGATGTGCTCGATCAAAGCGGGCGGATCGACAAACTTGTCGCCGCGGAAATGGATCACCGCGCCCTTCGGGCCGGCATCCACCTTCTCGACGCCGGCATGCTTGCACAGCGATTTCACCGCCACGACACGCATCAGCGTCTCGACCTCGCCCGGCAGCGGGCCGAAACGGTCGATCAGCTCGGCGGCAAAGGCTTCGCGCTCGGTCTTGGTGTCCAGCGAGGACAGGCGGCGATAGAGCTGCAGGCGCACGTCCAGGTCGGGGACGTAATGGTCCGGGATCAGGACGGCGGCACCGGCATTGATCTGCGGCGACCATTCGCCCTCATCCTCGGCATCGCCGCCGCCGCGCAGCGAGGCGACCGCCTCTTCCAGCATGGACTGGTAGAGCTCGACGCCGACATCCTTGATATGGCCGGACTGTTCCTCGCCAAGGAGATTGCCGCCACCGCGCAGATCGAGATCGTGCGAAGCCAGGGTGAAACCGGCGCCCAGGCTGTCGAGCGACTGCATGACTTTCAGCCGCTTGTCGGCGCCATCGGTGATCTTCTGGCGCATCGGCGTGGTGAGATAGGCATAGGCGCGCGTCTTGGAGCGCCCCACCCGGCCGCGCAGCTGGTAGAGCTGGGACAGGCCGAACCGGTCGGCCCGATGCACGATCAGCGTATTGGCGGTCGGGATATCGATGCCGGATTCGACGATCGTCGTGGACAGGAGCACGTCATAGCGGCCTTCATAGAAGGCCGTCATGATGTCTTCCAGCTGGCTCGCCGCCATCTGGCCATGCGCCGCGACGAAGGACACTTCCGGCACGCTTTCGCGCAGGAAGGTCGCGGTCTCGTCGAGATCGGTGATGCGCGGCACCACGAAGAAAGCCTGGCCCCCGCGATACTTCTCGCGCAACAGCGCCTCGCGCACCGAAACCGGATCGAAGGGCGCGACATAGGTGCGCACGGCCAGACGGTCGACCGGCGGCGTGGCGATGATGGACAGATCGCGGATCCCCGTCAGCGCCAGCTGCAGCGTCCGCGGGATCGGCGTCGCGGTGAGCGTGAGCACATGCACATCGGTGCGCAGCTCTTTCAGGCGCTCCTTGTGCTTCACCCCGAAATGCTGCTCCTCGTCGACGATCAGCAGGCCCAGATCGGAGAATTTCACTGTCTTGGCGAGCAGTGCGTGCGTGCCGACGATGATCTCCACCTTGCCATCGGCCAGCTCGTCGCGCGTGGCCTTGGCTTCCTTGGCACCAACCAGGCGCGACAATTGCCGCACCTTCACCGGCCAGTTGCGGAAGCGTTCGGAGAAGGTCTTGTAGTGCTGGCGCGCCAGCAGCGTCGTGGGGGCAACCACGGCCACCTGGCGGCCGGACATGGCCACGACGAAGGCCGCGCGCAGCGCCACCTCGGTCTTGCCGAAGCCGACATCGCCGCAGATCAGGCGATCCATGGGCCGGCCGCGGGCGAGATCGCCAAACACATCCTCGACCGCATTCAGCTGGTCGTCGGTCTCGGCATAGGGGAAGGCGGCGCAGAACTCGTCAAAGATACCGCTGGCCGGTTCGATCGGATCGGCCTTGCGGGCCATACGCTCGGCCGCGATCTTGATCAGCTGGTCGGCCATGTCGCGCAGGCGCTTCTTGGCCTTGGCCTTGCGCGCCTGCCAGGCGACACCGCCCAGCTTGTCCAGCTGCGCCGTCTCGCTCTCGGCGCCATAGCGCGAGAGAAGTTCGATATTCTCGACCGGCAGGTAGAGCTTGGCCGCGCCGGCATATTCCAGCTCGATACAATCGTGCGGCGCATCCTGCACCGGCAGGGTTTTCAGGCCGATGAAACGGCCCAGCCCGTGATCGGCATGGATCACCAGATCGCCCGGCGACAGCGAGCCCGCCTCGACGATGATATCCGCCGACTTGCGTCGCCGCCGCGGCCGCGCCAGCCGGTCGCCGAGGATGTCCTGTTCGGAGATGACGGCGAGTTCGTCGGTCTCGAAACCGCGTTCCAGCGGCAGAACGACACGCGCCACGGCGGCCGCCGGCAGGCTTGTCACATCGGCCCAGCTCTCGCAGGCGCGAATGCCGGAAATCCCGTGATCGCCCAGCACGCTGGCCAGGCGCTCCGATGCGCCGCCGGACCAGGAGGCCAGCACGACGCGCTTGCCCGCCTTGGTGAGATCGCGCACATGGCCGGCCGCTGCGTCGAACACATTGACGTTCTGGGCCGTGCGTTCGGCGGTGAAGGCGCGGCCCTGCTTGCCGCCGGCATCGATGGTCTGCGGGCCCGGCTCGCGGAAGGCGGTGAAACGGCGCACCGCCCGGCCCTGCAGCGCCTTGGTCCAGTCGCCTTCGGCAAAATACAGCGCTTCCGGTTTCAGTGCCCGGTAGGTCGGGGCCGACAGGCTGCTCTCATGCCGGCTCTCATCGACCGTGGTGCGCGCCTCGTAATAGTCGGCGACCTGTTTGAGCCGCTCGTCCAGCGCATCCTGGGCCAGGTGATCGATACCGATCAGCGCCGTGTCCGGCAGATAGTCGAACGGCGTGGCCAGGTGGTCGTAGAACAGCGGCAGCCAGTGCTCGACACCGGCCGGGCGCGCGCCGGCGCTGACCTGTTCATAGACCGGGTCGTCCTTGATCGCGCCGAAGGTCTTGATGAAGCCGGAACGGAAGCGCGACACCGTCTCCTCGTCCAGCAGGACCTCGCTGACCGGGGTGAAGGATATGCCGTCCATCTGGCGGGTCGAGCGCTGGGTTTCCGGATCGAAACCGCGGATCGATTCCAGCGTGTCGCCGAAGAAGTCGAGGCGGACCGGTTCCGGCGCGCCCGGCGGGTAGACGTCGATCACACCGCCCCGCACGGCGTAGTCGCCCGGCTCCATCACCGTGGCCGTGCGGGCATAGCCGTTGACGGCGAAGTGATGCTTGAGCTTTTCGACATCGACGCTGGCACCGGGGCGGATCGCAATGCCCGCGCCGGTGAGCACCTCGACGGGCGCACAGCGCTGGGTCATCGCATTGATCGTGGTGACCAGGAAAACCGTCTTGCCGCCCAGACCGCCAGCCAGCCGCGCCAGCGTCGCCGCCCGGCGCGCGGCCACACGCGGAGACGGCGAGATCCGGTCATAGGGCTGGCAGTCCCAGGCCGGCAGGCGCAGGATTTCCGCGTCGGGTGCGAAGAAGTCGAGGGCGGAGGCAAAGGCTGCAGCGCGGGAATCGTCGCGGGCGATGAAGACACTCAGCCCGCCATGCAGACGGCCGGCATCGGCCAGCATCAGCGCATCCAGGCCTTCCGGTGCACCGCAGACAGTGGCCGGGCCCTGCGCCCGGGCGATCATCTCGATATCGGACATGTCTGCGCTGCCTTTGAGAAATCAGGCCTTCGGGCCGTCACCGAATGCCGCGTCCGCATCGACGCGGAAGGCCTTCAACCGGGCCATCACAGGCGTGTCGAATTCGGCCGGTACGGGCTCGCGCCCGATGATCCAGCCGTACACATCCTGGTCTGACTGGTCGAGCAGGGCCTCGAACGCGTCCAGGCCGGCCTTGTCCAGGCTGTCGATATTATCGTCGCAGAAGCGGCCGAGGATCAGGTCGGCTTCCTTGAAACCGCGGCGCCAGGCGCGGATCCGCAGTTTCTTGCGTTGGGTGTCGAGCGTATCGGTCATGATGGGCGCATATAGTCCCGTTGAAAGCCCGCGTCGACCGGTGGCAGCCGCGCAACTTGCCGATAGAGTAGATAAGGATGCGCCCAGAGATTCTCTTCCCCCTGTTCCAGGACGTCACCGCCCTGCCCGGTATCGGTCCCCGGCTGGCCACGCTGGTCGCCAAGGTGGCCGGGCCGCGGGTGAAGGATGTGGTGTTTCTCAAACCGGCCAGCATCGTCGACCGCTCACGCCAGGTCAGCGTGATCGATGCGCCGGAAGACCAGATCGTCACCCTCACCGCGACGGTCGAGGAACATGTGCCCGGCCGCCGCCAGGGCCAGCCCTACAAGGTGCGCATGTATGACGGGACGGGTTTCCTGCACCTCGTCTTCTTCCACGCCCGGCCCGATTATCTGCAGCGCATCCTGCCCGTGGGCGAGAGCCGCATCGTCTCGGGGCGCTGCGAACGCTATGGCTCGGAAATCCAGATGCTGCATCCCGACCTGGTGATGACCGAGGAAGAAGCCGCCGGTACGCCGCTGATCGAGCCGGTCTACCCGCTCACCGCCGGCCTTGTTGCCAAGACAATGCGCAAGGCGGTGTCCGGTGCGGTGGCGATGGTGCCCACCCTGCCCGAATGGCTGCCGCCGGATATGTGCGGCGAAAAGGGCTGGCCGGATTTTCGCCAGGCCGTGCGCATGCTGCACGCCCCGGAATCCGCCGCCGATCTGGAACCGTCGCATCCGGCGCGCGCGCGGCTGGCCTTTGACGAGGTGTTTGCCCGCCAGCTGGCCCTGCAGCTGGTGCGGGCTCGCCGCAAGGCGCAGTCCGGCCGGGCCCTCAAAGGGACCGGCGAGAAGGTCCGCGCCATCCTCGACAATGCGCCGTTCGCGCCGACCGGCGCCCAGACACGGGCCTTCGAGGCGATCCGTGCCGACATGGAGTCCGGCGAGCGCATGACGCGGCTGCTGCACGGCGATGTCGGCGCCGGCAAGACCTTCGTCGCGGCCCTCGCTGCAGCCCAGGCCGCCGAGGCCGGTACGCAGGCGGTGATCATGGCGCCGACGGAAATCCTGGCGAGGCAACATGCCAAGACCCTGGCACAGCTGCTTGAACCGGCAGGGCTTTCCGTGATCGCCCTGACCGGACGTGACAAGGGCTCCGCGCGCAAGGAAATCCTGGAACGCATGGCCACCGGCTCGGTCGATGTGGTCTGCGGCACCCATGCGCTCTTCCAGGAGGGCATTGAATTCGCCGATCTCGGCCTGGTCGTGATCGACGAACAGCACCGTTTCGGTGTGTCCGACCGCATGCGGCTGACGGCCAAGGGACACAAGCCGGACACGCTGGTGATGACGGCCACGCCGATCCCGCGCACCCTGTCGCTGGCCGTCTATGGCGATCTCGACGTATCGCGCCTGGACGAGAAGCCGGCCGGGCGCATCCCGCCGGAAACGCGGCTGGTTTCGATGGAGCGGCTGGACGAGGTGGTGGAGGGTGTGCGCCGGGCGATCGGCCGCGGCGACCGGGTCTACTGGGTGTGTCCGCTGGTCGAGGAGTCCGAACAGTCCGAACTCTCCGCCGCCGAGGATCGTTGGCGGCATTTGCGGGCCGCGCTGGGGGATCAGCGCGTCGGCCTGCTGCATGGCCGCATGAAGGCGGCCGAGAAAGAAGCCACCGCCACCGCTTTCCGCAATGGTGAAATGGATGTGCTGGTCGCGACCACGGTGATCGAGGTCGGCGTGGATGCGCCGGACGCCACGGTGATGATCATCGAACACGCCGAACGCTTCGGCCTGGCGCAATTGCACCAGCTGCGCGGACGGGTCGGCCGGGGCGACAAGCCCTCCTCCTGCCTGCTCCTGTACAAGGGTCCGCTGGGCGAGACGGCCCGCTCGCGGCTGGAGACCATGCGCGAGACCGATGACGGTTTCCGCATCGCCGAGGAGGACTGGCGTCTGCGCGGCGCCGGCGATCCGCTGGGATTGCGCCAGAGCGGTCTGCCGGATTTCCGTCTCGCCGATCTGGAAGCGCATGGCGAACTGATCGCCGAAGCGAATGACCAGGCCCGCCTGCTGGTCCATCAGGACCCTGAACTGACGGGCGAACGCGGTGAGGCCCTGCGGGTGCTGCTCTACCTGTTCGAACAGGATCAGGGCGTGCGCATGCTCAGGTCCGGCTGAACATTTCCGGCGGCAGGGTGGCACGCACATCGCGCGGCAGCTTGTCCGGCGTGACCATGCCGAAGGAAATGATCAGCTTGGCCGCCTCCTCTACCGACATGTCGATCGGGATGGTGTTCTTCTTCGGCGTGTAGATCAGGAAGCCGGAGGTCGGATTGGGTGTCGTGGGCACGAACAGGCCGACCACATCGTCGGAGATCTTTTCCTTCAGATTATTGTCGCCATTGGCCGAGACGAAAGCGACGACATAGAGGCCCTTCATCGGATACTCGATCAGAACCACTTCCTTGAAGGAATTGCTCTTTCCGGAAAACACCGTCTCCATGATCTGCTTCAGCGCGCCATAGACATTGCGCACCAGAGGCACGCCGGCGACGATCCGGTCGCCCAGATTGATCAGCGTGCGGCCGAACACATTGGCAGCGAAAGCGCCGAGCAGGGTCAGGATCACCACGGCGATCAGCACGCCCAGCCCGGGCAGGGTGAAGTCGCCCGGCAGATAGTTTTCCGGATTGTAGCGCGCCGGGATCAGCGGCTTGACGACATTGTCGACGAAGCCGACGAATGCGACGATCAGGTAAAGCGTCACACCCAACGGGGTTGCGATAACGATCCCGGTGAGGAAACTGTTGCGAAGCCAGCGAAACATGGCACTCCCGTGTCCGGACGGCGCTAGGCGCGTGAAATGAGCTGATTCCCCCGCAGCAAGGGTAGTCTACGTTATGGATTCCGGTGCGCCAATCTCGGCACGCGACACCTTCCGGCAAGTCTGCAGGGAGACCGTGACCGCATGAAGGCCAATCCTGTCTCGATCGCCCGCTGGATGATGCTGGCCGGCGCGGCCGGCTTCCTGGTCCTGCTCGCGCTGACCAGCTGGGCCCTGCGCGACCAGATCTACCAGACCTTCCAGGACCCCGGCGAACCCTTCCAGACCTACACCCCGCCGCGCGGCGCCAATTATGCCAGCGCCGAGGCCTGGTTCGCCCGCGGCACCTTCACTGGCGATGACGAACCGGCAGTGTTCTTCGTCCATCCCACGACCTATCCGGGCGGTTCGAACTGGAATGCCGAGCTGGACAAGGAACGCGCCGTCGAGGCGGTGACGCGGACCATGCTGCCCAATTATGCGGCCCCCTTCGCCAATTCCGGCGTGCTGTTCGCGCCGAAATACCGCCAGGCGGCGCTCTATACCTTCATGAACAACCGCGAGGATTCCATCCTGGCGCGGCAGTTTGCCTATGGCGATGTCGAACGTGCCTTCGATGCCTTCCTGATGCAGGTGGGCGATGACCGGCCGTTCCTGCTGGCCGGTGTCGGCCAGGGCGGTTTCCACGTGCTGGGCCTGCTGATCGAGCGGGTCGCGCCCGATCCGGAACTGCGCGAGCGGCTGATCGCCGCCTATATCCTCGAATCGCCGGTGCCGCTGGACCTGTTCAACAATGTGCTGGCCGATATCCCGCCCTGCGAGACACCCGAGGATGTGCGCTGCGTGCTGGCCTATTCCTATGCCCGCCCGGGCGAGGAGGGCCGCATCCGCATCCTCACCGAGCGCTCGATGACCTGGACGCCGCGCGGCGGTCTGGACTTTGTCGACGGGCGCGGCCTCCTGTGCGTCAATCCGATCCTGTCGGCGCGCACGGCGGAATATGCCTCGGCGCGCCTGCATCGCGGCGGCGTGGCCGCCGAAGGCCTGCCGCCTGACTCAACGCCGGCGCCCGTGCCGGGCCAGACGGGTGCCCAGTGCGGCGACGGCATCCTGTTCGTGGAAGAGCCGGACTATGCCGATCTGCGTCGCCCCAACCGCATGGCCGAGGAGTACCGCGTCCCGCCCTTCAACCTCTTCTACGAGGATTTGCGGCTGGATGCAGCACGGCGCAGTCTCAACCTCTCCACCATCCTGCAGGAGGAACGCCGCTGGGCACCGGCACTGGACGGGATCGAGGATGTCGAGGATGCGCCCGTTGTGCCCATCCCCGACCGAAGAGAATTCCGCTAGCTCCGGTTTTCGCATTTTCGAACCGCGAAACCGGTACCCACTTTCGCTGAAAATGCTCTAGAGATTTTTAGCCAGCGCGTCGAATTCGAGCAGGCGTGCCGCCAGGGCTTCGAACTCGCTCAGCGGCACCATGTTGGGGCCATCAGAGGGGGCATTGTCGGGATCCGGATGGGTTTCCATGAAGACGGCGGCAACGCCGACCGAGACGGCCGCACGCGCCAGCGTCGGTACGAATTCGCGCTGACCGCCGGAGGTCGTACCCTGCCCACCAGGCTGTTGCACGGAATGGGTCGCATCGAACACGACGGGTGCGCCAAAGCTGGCCATGATCGGCAGTGAACGCATGTCGGAGACGAGCGTGTTATAGCCGAAGCTGGCGCCGCGTTCGCAGGCCATGACATTCGGATTGCCGGCATCGGCCACCTTGGCGATGACATTCTTCATGTCCCAGGGCGCCAGGAACTGGCCTTTTTTCACATTCACCGGCTTGCCGGTTTCCGCAGCAGCGATCAGCAGGTCGGTCTGGCGGCACAGGAAGGCCGGGATCTGGATCACGTCGACGGCCTGGGCGGCGAGCTTCGCCTGCTCGGCCGTGTGCACATCGGTGAGCACCGGCAGGCCGGACGTCTCGCGGATCTCGGCAAACACCGGCAGCGAGGCCTCCAGCCCCATGCCGCGCGCGCTCGAGAGCGAGGTGCGGTTCGCCTTGTCATAGGAGGTCTTGTAGATCAGGCCGACATCGAGCCGGTCGGCGATCTCGCGCAATTGCTGCGAGACTTCCAGCCCGTGCTCGCGGCTTTCCAGCTGGCAGGGGCCGGCGATGAAGGTGAGCTTGCGGTCATTGCCGATCTCGATCGGATCGCGACCGGGACGGGGTACGGAAATCACGGAATTGACCTGGCTCATTCACGGCCTCCTTCGGGCCTCGTTCTGCTGCCGGCCTGCAGCCGGCGCTGGTGTCGCTCGCCTGATCCGATATCGGGTCGGCGGCGTATTCAGACAAGGCCCTTATCGATCCACAGGACACTCATGGCAACTGCAACCGCCACCGCACCTGCACTCGTCTGGTTCCGGCGCGATCTGCGCCTTGCCGATAATCCGGCACTGCATGCGGCGGTCCAGAGCGGCCGGCCGCTCCTGTTTGTCTATATCCGCGAAGAGGATACGGCGCTGCGCCTGTCGCCGGGCGCCGCAGCCGACTGGTGGCTGCATCATTCGCTGACCGCCCTCGCCGCCGATATCGAACGACTGGGCGGACGGCTCAGCCTGCGCCAGGGTGCGGCCGCCGATCTCATCCCGCAGATCGTACGCGAGGCCGGCGTGCGCGAGGTCTTCTGGAACCGGGTCGACTGGCCCTGGATCGACGCCCGCGACCGCGATATCGCCGAAGCCTTGCAGGCTGCGGATGTCCGGCCGCGCGCCTTTCGCGCCACGACCCTGATCGACCCGGCCAGCGTGCTGAACGGCTCCGGCAAACCCTACAAGGTGTTCAGCGCCTTCTGGCGGGCCGCACAGAAGGACTTCTCGCCCCGCGCGCCCCTGCCCGCACCGGACCGGCTGAGCCCCGCCGACGCAATCGCCAGCGACACGCTGGCGGACTGGGGCCTGCTGCCGGTGAAGCCCGACTGGGCATCCGGTTTCCATGATCGCTGGACGCCCGGCGAAGCGGCCGCGCGCAAACAGCTCGAAACCTTCCTCGGCGATGCACTGCCCGACTACAAGACCCATCGTGACCGGCCCGATCTGTTCGGCACGTCACGCCTGTCGCCGCATCTGGGCTGGGGCGAGATTTCCGCCCGCTCGGTCTGGCACCGCGTCCAGCTGCAGGCCGAGCGCGGCCAGTCCTTCGGCGCCGCCGAGAAATACCTCGCGGAAATCGGCTGGCGCGATTTCGCCTATTATCTCGTCCATCATTTCGGCGATCTGCGGGAAAAGAATTTCGACCCGCGCTTCGATCACTTTCCCTGGCGCGACAATTCCGAAGGGCTGAAGGCCTGGCAGCGTGGCCGGACCGGTATTCCGATGGTCGACGCCGCCATGCGCGAGCTCTGGAAGACAGGCTGGATGCATAATCGCCCGCGCATGATCACCGCCTCCTATCTGATCAAGCATATCGGCTGTCACTGGCGTGACGGCATGGCCTGGTTCGAGGACACGCTGGTCGACGCCGACCCGGTGGTGAATGCCGCAAGCTGGCAATGGGTGGCCGGATCCGGCGCCGACGCAGCGCCCTATTTCCGTGTTTTCAATCCCGCGACGCAGGGCGAGAAATTCGACCCTGACGGTCATTATGTCCGCCGCTGGGTGCCCGAACTCGCCGGACTTTCAACGCGCGACATCCACGCGCCATGGGAGACGTCGGCCGGTCAGCTGGCATCGCAGGGCGTGGAGCTGGGACGCACCTATCCGCGCCCCGTGGTCGATCTGAAAGCCGGCCGCGAGGCTGCCCTTGCGGCCTTCGAGCACATGAAATCGGAAACAGCCGAAGAGGACGCCTAAACGTCCTGCAGCACATAGCGGATCGTCTGGCCGCGCGCCTCAAAGACACACCCGACCCAGCGCCCTTCGGCATCATACCAGAGATCGACCGTCAGCGTGCCGGTCATGCGGATGTGGCGCGCCTCGATCTCGCCGGACGCCGTCTCGATCGTCTCCAGCCCGAGATCCTCGATCTCCACGGGCATGGGAGCGCCGGTTTCGGTATTCAGGATGCGCGTAAGCGCCGGGTCATAGCCCAGCCAGTAGCTGGACGGAATCAGGTCGGCAAGGTCCGCATCGCTGCCGCGCTCGACATCGACCGCCACCCGGTCGCCATCCTTAAGCGTCTCGGCTTCCAGCGAGACCAGCTGACCGTCGCGCCAGACTTCCTCGGCGGCATGTTCATACCGAAACACGGTGATCGGGCCGAGGCCCGCCCGAAGTGAGATATCGATATCGACCAGAAGCGCGCCATCCTGCCCCTCGTCGAAACGCACTTCATGGCGGCCGAAAGCCTGACCATTGCGCAGCACGTCGAACACGATATCAGCCGGCGGTTCGGCGGGAACGGGCACCGGCGAGGCGAAGGCGGCGGACAGGAGGGTCAGGACGAGGGTTTTCATACCCTGTCTACGCGCGAAGGTGCGATCCGGATCCCCGGATTTGCGTTTTATGGCTGGAGACCCGACAAGGGCGTGCCTATATCGCCCGAACCGTCCGCAAACTGGAGAACGCCCGTGACCCCCGCCAAGTCTGTCATCGACCTGATCGGAAACACGCCGCTGATCCGGCTCAACGCGGCCTCGGAGGCCACCGGCTGCGAGATTCTGGGCAAGGCGGAATTCCTCAATCCCGGCGGGTCGATCAAGGACCGCGCCGCTCTGGGCATCATCCGTGCCGCGGAGGCCTCGGGCGCGCTGAAACCCGGCGGCACGATCGTGGAAGGCACGGCCGGCAATACCGGGATCGGCCTGGCCATGGTCGGTGCAGCGCTGGGCTACAGGGTGGTGATCGTCTTCCCGCGCACCCAGTCGAAGGAAAAGAAGGACGCGATCCGGCTTCTCGGCGCCGAGCTGATCGAGGTCGATGCCGTCCCCTATGCCAACCCCAATCACTATGCGCGCTATTCCGGCACGCTGGCCGAGGAGTTGGCGAAGAGCGAACCCAATGGCGCGATCTGGGCCAACCAGTTCGACAATACCGCCAATCGCGACTTCCACGCGGCCACCACGGCACAGGAAATCTGGGAGCAGACGGACGGCAAGGTGGACGGCTTCATCTGTGCGGTCGGTTCGGGTGGCACGCTGGGCGGCCTGTCGGCAGGCCTCAAGGCGAAGAATCCCGATGTGCAGATCGGCATCGCCGATCCCGGCGGCGCGGCGCTCTACGGCTATTTCGCCCATGGCGAGCTGAAGGCCGAAGGCACCTCGATCACCGAAGGTATCGGCCAGAGCCGCATCACCGCCAATCTCGTCGACACCAAGGTCGACCGCGCCTATCGCATCTCCGATGAGGAAGCCCTGCCCCTGATCTTCGATTTGATCACACAGGAAGGCCTGTGCCTCGGCGGTTCTTCGGGGGTGAATATCGCCGGCGCGATCCGCATGGCGCGCGATATGGGGCCCGGCCACACTATCGTGACCGTGCTGTGCGACCATGGCTCGCGCTACCAGTCCAAGCTCTACAATCCCGACTTCCTGCGCGAGAAGGGCCTGCCGGTGCCGGCCTGGATGGAGGCATGACCGATCCGATAATTTCCGTTGCCGATGCGATCAGGCGGCACGGCAATGCCGGAACCGTCTTTCTCGACGCGACCTGGACCTTCGAGGGCGGGCCGCAGCCGCGCGTGACGGGCTGTATTCCCGGTGCCCGGCCGATCGATATCGACACGGTGAAGGACGAAACCTCGTCCCTGCCCCACATGCTGCCGCCGCCGGATGTATTCGAACACCATGCGCGCGCCCTGGGCATCAACCGGGACAGCGAACTGATCGTCTATGATCGCATGGGCCTGTTCAGCGCGGCGCGTGTCTGGTGGATGTTCCGGGCGATGGGACACGAGGCCGTGCGTGTGCTGGATGGTGGCCTTCCGCTCTGGCTGACGGAGGGCGGACCGGTCGAGAACGGCCCGGCCGGGGACTGGCCGCAGGGCGATTTCACCGCCGACTTCCAGCCGCACCGTCTCGCCGGGCGGGAGCAGGTGCTCGATGCGGTCACATCCGGCACGCACCAGATTCTCGATGCGCGGCCAGCCGCCCGCTTTGCCGGAAGCGCGGCGGAACCGCGTCCCGGCATGCGCAGCGGGCACATGCCCGGCGCGTTGAGCCTGCCCTTCATCCAGCTGCTGAACGAGCGGGGGGAACTGGCCGGCCAGGCCGATCACTTCCGCGCCGCCGGCCTGCGCGACGACAGGCCCGTCATTACCACTTGCGGCTCCGGGGTGACGGCCTGCATCCTTGCGCTCGGACTTGAAAGACTGGGCCGTACGGCCGCCGTCTATGACGGCTCGTGGGCCGAATGGGGCTCGCGCGACGACACACCGATTGAAACCGGCCAAGACTGACAACAGATTGAGGGACTTGATGAAGGACGAAACCCGGCTCACCCGGCTTGGACGGCCGCATGATGAACGCGGACAGGTCAATCCGTCCGTCGCCCGCGGCTCGACCATGCTCGCGCCCTCGGCAGCCGAGCTCTACGACTTCCCGCCGGGGCGCGTGCACTACGGCCGGGTCGGTCTGGAGACACACCAGGCCCTGCGCGGCGCGCTGACCGAGCTGCAGGGCGGTGCCGGCTGCGCCCTCACCTCCTCCGGGCTCATGGCCAACACGCTGTCCATCCTCGCCGCGGTCGAGGCGGGCGGAACCGTGCTGGCGGCCGACTGCATCTACGGGCCGGTGCGCAACTTCCTTCTGATGACCATGCCGAAATTCGGCGTGAAGACGGAATTCTTCGCGCCGCGCATGGGAGCCGAGATCGCCGATCTCATCACGGACGAGACCCAGGCCATCCTGCTGGAATCGCCCGGCTCCCTGACGATGGAAATGCAGGACATTCCGGCCATAGCCAAAGTGGCGCGCGAGAAGGGTGTTATCACCATTATCGACGATACCTGGAGCGCCGGGCTGACCCTGAAGCCGCTGCAGCTGGGCGTCGATTACGCCGCCCAGGCGCTGACGAAGTATGTCGGCGGGCATTCCGATCTTCTGCTGGGCGCCGTGGTGGCGCGCGACGAGGCGCTGTTCGCGCGGCTGCAGGCCACCGAGCGCAGCTTCGGCTTCCACACCGCGCCCGATGATGTCTATCTCGCCCTGCGCGGCCTGCGCTCGATGGCGGTGCGGATGGAGCGCAGCTTTGCGTCTTCGATGGCCATCGCCGACTGGTTGAAGACCCGTCCCGAGACCGGCCGCATCCTGCACCCGGCGCATGCGGATCATCCGGACAACGCCCTGTTCCAGCGCGACTTTACCGGCGGCTGCGGTCTGTTCTCGGTCGAGTTTCCCGGCTGGGATATCCCGAAAAGCGAGCGCTTTCTCGATGCGCTCGACGTGTTCGGCATGGGCTTTTCCTGGGGCGGATACGAGAGCCTGGCGATCCATTGCGATCCCCAGCTCAAGCGCACCAAAACCGCGCACCGCCATGACGGCGCCCTGATCCGTTTCGCGATCGGCATGGAAGCGCCGGAAGATCTCATCGCCGATCTGGAACGGGGCTTCGCCGCCGTCTCCTGATCCAGCATGAAAGGGACGTAGAGATGTGGCTTTTTCTTCTGTGGTGGCTGGTTGACGATCACATCGCGGCCGCGCTCGACGCCCCCGGTGTCGGCGAATTGCCGATCTGGGTCCCCCTGATCATCGGCATCGCCTTCTCGGTCACCTTCTCCGCAAACGGCGGCGGCAAAGGGCGTTGCCGGGACTGAGCGCGGTCCATGTGAGCATCGCCCCCGACACAGATAGCGGTGACAGGCTCGGGCCGAGCGGAGCGGGAACAAGGGAGAGACGGCGCGGGCTGATGGGCCAGCCTCATTCCCCGCAGCCCTGAGCGCGTTCCATGTGAGCATCGACCCCGACACCGATAGCGGCGTCAGGCTCGGGTCGAGCGGAGCGGGAACAACAAAAAAGTGGCGCCCCCGGCAGGACTCGAACCTGCAACCATCCGCTTAGAAGGCGGGCGCTCTATCCGGTTGAGCTACGGAGGCCAGACAGGTCCGGTCTAGTGCGACCAGGGCTGTTTGCGGTCTGCGGAGAAATTCTCGGCGTAGGACTTCTCGTACCGCTTGGGTTCGTGCGGCTCGACGACCTGGAAAGGGATGCCCTGGCGCTTGGCATAGGCCACGGCGTCTTCCTGGCTGTCGAACTTCAGGCGGATCTGGCTGCGCATGTCCGAGCTGGACGTCCAGCCCATCAGCGGATCGGGCTTTTTCGCCATCTCCGGCGAAAATTCGAGCACCCACTTCTTCGTCTTGCCGCGGCCCGACTGCATCGCATTGCGGGCCGGACGATAGATCCTCGCGAACATGCGCGTCTCCCATTTCAACCGCATGGACCGGAGAAAACCGGTCAATGGTCGGGGCGGCAGGATTCGAACCTGCGACCCTCTGGTCCCAAACCAGATGCGCTACCAGGCTGCGCCACACCCCGAATATTGCCCTTATGTAAGCGCCCTCGCCTTTAGGCAAGCCTACTGCGCGTCTTCGGGCGTATCCTGTGCAGGCGTATCCGTATCCGGCGCGTCAGCGGTCCCGGCATCCATATCTTCAGCCGTTTCTCCAGCGGCTTCTTCCGGGGCCGGCGCTACGTCGTCCGCCCCCTCGTCCACATTGCCGAAAAAGGCGTGGCGGACGGTGTCGCCCGGCCGGATGCCGAGCTCGAATGTGCGGCCGGCGGCCAGTTCCAGAACACCGGACACCGCGGCATCCGATGCCAGGCTGCGGCGCGAACCGGCCTGGGCGTGGCCGACAATCTTCACGATTTCGCCGTCCGGCGCGATGAAGACGAGGTCCAGATCGATCAGCGTGTTTTCCATCCACATCGCCGTGCGGCGGGGCGGAGAATAGTGGAACAGCATGCCGGCATCGGGATCCAGCGTCTCGCGCCACATCAGGCCGCGTTCCAGCTGTTCCGGCGTGGTCGCCAGCTCGGCCGTGAAGACATGCCGGCCATCGGCAGTGTCGATGACGACCGGCTCGGGCCCGCCAAACGTGATGGCAGACACTTCCGCGGTGGGGTCGGAAACGGTGGCTTCGGGCGTTGCGGTCGCCGGTTCGGCGTCCTGCGCCCAGGCCGGCGCGGAGACGCCGACCAGAAGGGAAAGGATCAAGCTGCGCATGTGCCGGAAGCTAGCGGGCGTCTGCGCGTTGCGCAACGCCGGACAGACGCCGCGAGCCCGTCATCAACAGCCGGAGCGGACCTGCCCGGCTCAAGCGCCCTGGGCAGGCCGGATTTCCGCGGCCAGTGCACCTTTGGGGCCCTCGATGCAGCGCACTTCCAGCGTATCGCCTGGCGCCACATCTTCCAGACCGGCGCGGCGCAGGGTGGCTGCATGCAGGAAGACATCGCCTTCCACTTCCGTGCAATTGACGAAGCCATAGCCGCGCAGCGGATCGAACCATTTCACCACGGCCTGGCAGAAAGGCGCGCTGGATACGGCATAGGGATGGAAACGCCGCGGCCGCACCTCGGCCTGCGTGTCGCCGCCGCTCATCTCGACCAGTTCGATGGCCTGCCGCCCCTTGTCGCCGCGGACGGCCTTGCAGACCACTTTGGCGTTCGGCAGGGCCGGACCCTGCCCGAAACGGCGCAGACAGCTGGCGTGGAGCAGGATGTCGCCCTCGCCGTCGACCGCGTCAATGAAACCGTACCCGCGCGCGGGATCGTACCACTTAACGCGGCCCTCCAGTTGAAGCACTTCGGTGTCTTCAAAAACTTCGTGAGCCAGAACCATAATATCGCTCGCTTAAACAACCCTCGAGTGAAGATTTGTACACAAATTCATGACTGAAGAGAAGACGAATCGGTCGATTGGTTGCGTTTTGCGACTTCGACATCTAGTCGCTGCGAGCTATTCTCAGGACAATTAACGCAAGATGTTGGGGTTGAACTGATTTTCAATCACAACCTGATGCGCTTTCTGTAACTTTGTCGTAAGAAAGAAAATTCGCCTATGAGGCGAGTTTTCTTGCGTGAATCCAGTTCGGAAATTCGCAAGGCGTGTAAATCTCGCCCTACCGCCGCCGCGCGCCGGCACAAAATCGTGGAAAACTCGAAATTTTCCCGGCGTCTCAGCCGAGTTCTTCGTGCAGACGGTCGCTGTCCGCGAGACGGGCGACGGCACGCGTGGAGCGATAGATGGCGCTGTTCGAGCCGTGCTCGGAGCATTCGACGGATTCGACCCAGCAGCGCCCGCCCGTGGCCTCCCGGACGATCTCGTCCGCCTTGTGGAAGGTCATCTCGGCCATCCGCTCGCAGCTCGTCCCCGGCACCACCCGGACGCGGGCAATGCCGCGCTCGCCCAGCGCTTCCAGCGCCGGACGTTCCGGATCGTCCTCTGCGACGAGAAGCGAGTGATCGAACATCTCGTGCAACCAATCGCGGATCTTGCCGAAACCGCCCTTGCCGAAATCGAGCACCCAGCCGCGCTTGTCGAGCTGTTCGGCGGCAAACACGAAGCGGAAACCGAAGGAGTAGCCGTGCAGGAGGCTGCAATCGCTGTCCGCCGCCCATTGCCGCGAGCAACAGGACAGGCCGCGCTCATTGCCATAGGTCTTGGTGGAAAGATGGGCCATTGCCTCACGCTCCCGACATCGCATCCGTGATCAGGGACAAACCTGCCCCACCCTCGCCGGCATACCCAGCGATCCTACCACGTCTGCACATGAGAAGGAGGAGATCGCGTGGCAGGCCCTAGGGGAATCGAACCCCTCTTTCCAGGTTGAAAACCTGGCGTCCTAACCGATAGACGAAGGGCCCGCGGCGATGAGGGCCGTCGTATAGAAAAGCCTGAGACCGCTTGCAAGCGGGAATTTCGCAAAAACGTCAGTCTTGCGCAGTTGCCAGGTCGTCCAGTTGCAGCTGCACGCGCTTGCGGCCCTGCCAGGCATCGCACTTCACCCGGCCGACCGCATGCCACAGCCCCTCGCCCGCGCTGAGCAGCGCCTCACCCAGGGGGGTGTCGGCCGTGCGGAAACTGATCCCCTGCACGCTCGCGCCGCTGAGATCCTGCAGCGAAAAACGCACATGATCGGTGCCGACCCGCTTGGCAAAACTGACCCGTACCCGGGACAGCGCGAAGCGCGGTTCGGGATTGCCCTGGCCGAAAGGACCGGCGCGCTCGAGCATCTCGGCAAGCTCGACGGTCACGCCGGAGGCCGCCAGCACACCATCCGCCTTGAGCGCCATGGCATCGCTCGCAGCGGCCAGTTCCGGCGCGAGCCGTTCGTCCAGATAGGCGACCAGCGCATTGATCCGGTCCGCTTCCACCGTCAGACCGCCGGCCATGGCATGGCCGCCACCGGCCAGCAGCAGCCCATCATGGCGCGCCGCGGCGATGGCCCCACCGAGATTGACGCCCGGCACCGACCGCCCCGATCCCTTGCCGATGGCGACTTCGCCCTGGCGGTCGATACCGATGACGATGACGGGTTTGGAGAACCGGTCCTTCAGGCGGCCGGCCACAACGCCGATCACACCGGGATGCCAGCCCTCGCCCGAAGCCACCAGAATCGCCCTGTCCGCCCCCTGTCGCTCCAGCTGGGCCAGGGCCTCCTCCTGCACTGCCGCCTCGATCGTGCGGCGTTCGGCATTGAGCGCGTCGAGCTCGGCAGCGATCCGTGCGGCCTTCGCCGGATCATCGGTGGTCAGCAGATGGGCGCCCAGATCGGAACGGCCGACCCGGCCGCCGGCATTGATTCGCGGCCCGATCAGGAAGCCGGCGTGATAGACACTGGCCTCACCGTCGATACCGGCCGCATCGGCCAGGGCCTTGATACCCGGCTGCTGCCACTGGCTCATCACACGCAGCCCCTGGGCCACCAGCGCGCGGTTGAGCCCCTCCAGGGCCACGACATCGCAGATCGTGCCCAGCGCAGCGAGATCCATCCATTGCATGATGTCCGGCTCGCCGGCCTCTCCGAAGGCACCGCGACGGCGTCCCTCGCGGTTGAGCGCCGCCAGCAGGACGAAAGTCACCCCGGCGGCGGCCAGATGACCGCATCCGGACGTGTCGTCGGGACGATTGGGATTGACCAGCGCCGCGGCCGGCGGGAAATCGTCATCCATGAGGTGGTGGTCGATCACGACGATATCGAGCCCGATCCCCGCGCCATGCCGTAGGGCCTCATGCGCCGCGGCCCCGCAATCCAGCGTCACCACCAGTTCGGCGCCGCGCTCGCGCAGGGTTTCGAAGGCCTTCGCAGACGGTCCGTAGCCCTCCTCGATCCGGTCGGGAATGTAGATATCGGCATCCTGGCCCACATGGCGCAGCCAGCGCACCAGCTGGGCGGCAGACGTCGCACCGTCGACATCATAGTCGGCAAAGACCGCGATGCGCCGCCCCGCCGCGACGGCATCCCAGATCAGCCCCGCGGCCTTGTCCATGTCGGCGAGTGCCGAGGGGTCGGGAAACACGTCACGCAGACGCGGCGACAGATACTGTCCGGCCGCTTCCGGCGGCACGCCGCGCGCAGCAATGACCCGGGCCAGGGCGTCGGGCAGGCCGTGCTGGCGGGCAATGGTGGTCACGGCCGTCTCGTCGGCCTCGCGCAAGCGCCATTTGCGCCCGCTCAGCGAGTTCTCAACGCCCAGAAGCGCGTCGGTGTGCCGTGTCGTGGCGTCCGTGACCATCCTCTGTCCGTGCTAGCCCAGCGGCCGTGCCGACCGGATGCGGCGTACGGAATGATCGGCCGAGTCGAGCAGGAGCGTATGCGTGTGAACCTGACCCGCGGACTTGCGGACACCGTCGACCAGGTCGCCATCGGTGACGCCGGTGGCGACGAAGAGGCAGTGGCTCGCCGCCAGCTCGGCGACATCATACTTGCGGTCGAGATCGGTCACGCCGACGCGCGCTGCCCGGGCGCGCTCATCATCATTGCGGAAGAACAGGCGGGCCTGCATCTGGCCGCCGATGCACCGCAGGGCCGAGGCCGCCAGCACGCCTTCGGGCGCCCCGCCCTGGCCGATATACATATCGACCCCGACGCCGAGGCCCGCCGCGCCCATGGCGCCGGCCACATCGCCGTCCGGGATCAGACGGACACGGCCGCCGACCGACTTCACGCCATCGATGATGTGCTGGTGACGTTCGCGTTCCAGGACGCAGACCGTGATGTCGGACGGGGCGACACCCTTGGCCTTGGCCAGGTTCTTCACATTCTCGGCCGCACTGGCGTCCAGGTCGATAACGCCGGAAGGCAGGCCCGGACCGACGGCAATCTTGTCCATATAGGTGTCCGGTGCGTGCAGCAGGCCGCCGCGCAGCGCAAAGGAGACCACAGCCAGCGCATTGGCCTGGCCCTTGGCCGTCAGCGAGGTGCCTTCGAGCGGGTCGAGTGCGATGTCGATCTCCGGCCCCTCGCCGGTCCCGACCTCTTCGCCGATATAGAGCATGGGCGCTTCGTCGCGCTCGCCCTCGCCGATCACGATCCGGCCTTTCATCGGCATGGCATTGAGACCGTTGCGCAGGGCGTCGACGGCGGCCTGATCAGCGGATTCTTTCTCGCCGCGGCCGATCCAGTCAGAGGCCGCAACGGCCGCGGCCTCGGCTGCACGTACGGCCTGCAGTGCCAGATTGGTCAGGGCACGGGTATCGCTCATTTACAAAGTCTCCGGTCATCGCCCGGCACGGACCGGGGCGGTCTTGATCTAACGCTGCGGGGATTGCGGCGGCGTCGTGCGCGCCTGCCCCTCATTGACAAAATCGGATGCGCTGGACGGCGTGTCCTGCCCTTCGCGGTCTTCCGCCTCGGCATTCAGCGCATCGCGGCGCTCCAGCAGCCGGCGGGTCTGGGCGTCCATTTCCGCACCTTCTCCGCGCGGAAGCGTGCGATCAGGCACAGTGCGCGGTGCAGCACGATCTTCTACGCCGGCTTCCAGGCGCTCCTCGACCCAGTCGGGATGCGTGGCTTCCACAGCCGGCATATCGACCGCTGCGCAGCCTCCCAGAAGGGCGGCAAGCCCTGCGGTCGTAACAAAGCGATGCATGACAACTCCTCGCGCTGGACGCGCGACGCGCTTTCTATACGCTGATCGGTGTCAGAGTCACCTGCCGAAGACAAGGACAATCAATGCCGGGCAAGACGGAAAACGACGCGCAAGACCGCGACTCCAACCCCTGGGCCGGCATGACCGCAGCGGAATGGGAGGCGCTCGACGAGGTGTCGCGCAATCTCATGCAGGCTTCGCTGAAGTCGCAGAAGCTCATGTCCGAAGCGATGCAGAAGGCACTGGAAGGCGAAGCCGTGCTGCCCAAGGCCGATCCGTTCAACGCTGCGCCCGAATTCGGCGAGGTGTGGAATCACATCGTGCACCAGCCCGAGCTGATGATGCAGGCCCAGGCCGATCTGATGAAGGGCTATCTCGATCTTTGGTCGAACACGACCAAGCGCTTCATGGCTGGCGAAGACGATGCCGGCAGCGCGCCGGTCATCGAGCCGGAGAAAGGCGACAAGCGCTGGAAGAGCGAGGACTGGTCCACCAATCCGGTATTCAATGCCATCAAGCAATCCTACCTGCTCAACCAGCATTTTCTGATGGGGCTGGTCCGTAATGTCGACGGTGTCGACGAGCGCACCCGGCGCAAGGTGGAATTCCTGACGCGGCAGATGACCGACGCCCTGTCACCGACCAATTTCGCCCTGACCAATCCGGATGTGATCCGCGAGACCATGGTCTCGCGCGGTGAGAACCTGACTCGCGGCCTGCAGAACCTGATGAATGATCTGGAAGCCGGTCATGGGCGGCTGGCCCTGCGCCAGACCGATACCGCAGGCTTCCAGGTCGGCAAGGATCTCGCCACAGCGCCCGGCCAGGTGATCTTCCAGAATGATGTGATGGAGCTGATCCAGTACGCCCCGGCCACCGAGACGGTGAAGCAGCGGCCGCTGCTGATCGCGCCGCCCTGGATCAACAAGTTCTACATCATGGATCTGCGGGAAAAGAACTCGATGATCCGCTGGCTCACCGAGCAGGGCTTCACGGTCTTCCTGATTTCCTGGGTCAATCCGGGTCCGGAACTCAAGGACAAAACCTTCTCCGACTACATGCATGAAGGCCTGTTTGCGGCCCTGCACGCCATCGAGGCGGCCACGGGCGAAACATCGGTGAATGCCGTGGGTTACTGCGTCGGCGGCACGCTGCTCGCCAGCGCCCTCGCCTGGCTGGAAGCAGAAGGCCAGGCCGACCGGATCGCGTCGGCGACCTTCTTCGCCGCCCAGACGGATTTCGAGCAGGCCGGCGACCTCCTCCTGTTCATCGACGAATACTGGCTCAAGGAGATCGAGCGTATCATGGACGCCCAGGGCGGTGTGCTGGACGGGCGCTCCATGGCCGACACGTTCAACCTCCTGCGCTCGAACGATCTGATCTGGTCCTTCGTGGTCAACAACTACCTGCTCGGCCGCCAGCCGCAGGCTTTCGATCTCCTGTTCTGGAATTCCGACCAGACCCGCATGCCCAAGGCGCTGCACCTTTGGTATCTCGACAATCTCTACCGCAATAACCGCCTGTCGCGCGGCGAGCTGGAGCTTGACGGTCACACGCTCGATCTCGGCGCGGTGAAGACACCGGTCTACATGCAGGCCTCGCGCGAGGACCATATCGCGCCCTACCCGTCCGTCTATCGCGGCGCCAAGCGTTTCGGCGGACCGGTCCGTTTCATGCTGGCGGGATCGGGGCATATTGCCGGCGTGATCAATCATCCCGCCGCCGGCAAGTATCAGCACTGGACCAATGACAAACTGCCCAAGACCGTCGAGGCCTGGATCAAGGGCGCCAAGGAGCATCCCGGCTCATGGTGGGCGGACTGGCGCGACTGGCTCTATGAACGCTCCGGCGATGACGTGCCCGCCAGAACGCCAGGCGACGGCAAGCTGAAACCGATCTGTCCGGCCCCGGGCCGCAATGTGCTCGTGCGCAGCGACGCGCCGCAAAAGACCGAGGCCTGACACGGCCCGCATTCCCGTCCGGGGTGAGCACGCGTTTACGCAAACCCAGGGTTTTTCTTGCGCTGCAGCGTATCCCCGCTAGCCTCGGCGGCGTATTGCCGTGAGACAGGGAGAGTGCCGTGCAGGATGCCGCTGCCAGCCGCGAACGTCACATGCTCGGCTTCTTCATCGATGCCGATGGCAAACGGCGGTTCGACCGTTTCCACCTGCTTGCCCATGGTGACCGCTGGGACGGTGAAATCCTGCGCCTGACACCGGGCCGGTCCGACGCCATCGCGATCGCGGTGTCAGGACGTGTCAACGGCGCGGAACTCGAACTCGATCTCGACCGCCGCGACCGCCAGCCCGTTGAGACGCTTCGCGTCCGGGCGGAAACACCGGACATCGATGCTGGCTATATCGGCACGCTGGACATGCAGCCGCCGGGGAATGTCCAAACCCGCACCGCCTATGTTCTGGAAGAGGCGCCCGCAGTCCGGCTGGATCCCAGCCCTACGCATGGCTGGGGCACTGTCGCGGTCGCACCATTGCCCCAGGGCGCCGAAGTCCTGCCGATCCGCGGCCCGTTCAGCGCGGTACAGACGCCCTACTCCTTCCGCACGTCGGACGGCCGCCATGTCGAACCGACCGGCTACGGCCATTTCGTGAACCATGCCTGCGAGCCGAGCTGCGAGATCGTCTACCGGCCGGACGGCCGGCCCGTGCTTGTCGCGCGCCGCGACCTGGCGGACGGGACCGAAATCACCTTCGACTACACAGCAACCGAGGGAGAGCTGGCCAACAGCTTCGCCTGTCTTTGCCCCGCTGACGTGCATAAAATCTGAACAAAATCCGGAGATTGCAGCGTTCAGGCCTTGCCCGGACCGCACCGCGCTGCAAAGACTGCGGCGAGACCGTTAACGCCGCGACGAGGACAGGACATGCTCGACACCCGATCGCTTGTCAGCGCCCTTGCGCTCATCCTGACGATCGGGATCCTGCTGCACTTCGTGAACTGGCGCATCCATCGCACCAGCGAGGGCGCGAAATTCTGGTGCATCGGGCTGAGCGTCCAGACCGTCGGCCTCTTCCTGTCGGCCGCTTTCAATACCGGCCCGGATACGGACCCGGTCTTTTTGTTCTTCATGAACTCGCTCGTGAGCTCCGGCCATATCCTGATGCTGTTCGGCACGGCCTCCTTCGCCGAACGCCCGTTCAAACCGTACATCTATGCCGGCCTCGCCGGTGTCATGGTGCTGGGCTATGGCTGGTTCTGCCTGGTCGACACCAATGTCATCGGCCGTGTTCTGACCCTCGCCAGCATCCTGATCGCGACCAATATTCTCAGCCTCACCCGGCTGTGGACCATCGCCCGGCGTGACGGTCCGGCCGGCGCGGTCGTGCTGGGTGCGGCGATGGTCGCAACCATCCTCGTTTCCGCTGCCCTGTTCGGTCTTCAGCTGTCAAATGGCGGATCGGTGCAGAACGTCTATGACGGGGAAAACCCGCTCCTGCCGGTGGCGGTACTGACACTGATCGCCTTCGAGACGACAACAATCTTCGGCTATCTGCTGCTGAGCGCCGGCTATTCCCAGGCCCGGCTGAGCGAAATGGCGCTGACCGACCCGCTGACGGGCCTGGCCAATCGCCGGGCCTTCGACCGGGAAATCGTCCGCCGTCTGGCAACGGCAACCGCACCCGACCGCCAGATCGCAATGATCCTGTTCGATATCGACCGGTTCAAGCAGGTCAATGACACGCATGGCCATGATGTCGGCGACCGGGTGTTGCAGCACCTTGCCACGATCGCCCGCTCGGTCTCGCGGCGGCGCGATGTACTCGCCCGGATCGGCGGCGAGGAATTCGCGATCATCGTCGATGAACGCGACAGCGCCGCGCTCGAGCCCCTGGCCGGCCGGCTGCGCTCGGCCGTCGAGGCGGCGCCCGCGCGGGTCGAGGGATTGCATGTCCCGGTCACGGTCTCGGCAGGATGCGCCCGTGCGGTCTGCCGCGATGCGGCCGATGTGGAAAAACTGTTCCGCGCCGCCGACACAGCGCTCTACAGCGCCAAGTCAAACGGGCGAAACCGCGTGGAAATGGCCGCTTCCGCCGGACAGGCCTAGCGCTCGAAGCGCACACGCACCGGCGCACGACGCCCCGGCCCCTGCATCGCCGTGCGGACATGGGACTGGAAGCGCAAATTGGTCATCATCACCTGATCGTCGAAGGCTTCGGCCAGAAGATCATTGTCGACGATGAAGCTTCCGGTTTCCGACGGCCGCGCCGCGACGAAATAGATCCAGGCAAACTCGCCATCGACCTCGGCGCCGACATAGTTCAGCTCGAACAGGTCGCCCTCACCGTCCGCCATCCGGAAACGCTCGCCGGCATAGGCGCCGACCGTTTCCAGTCCGGCTTCGGTCTCGAGGAATTGCGCTGCGTCCTGTTCATCGCGATCGAGCGCGGTCAGGAGATCGTGGGCGAAGAGCCGATGCACGATCTCCATCTCGCCGGTGCGCGGATTGACGGCGATCTCGGTGACACCGGCATGGACGCGGTGGGCGCTGGCCGGCGCTGCAACAAGCAGAACGCCGGCCAGGCTTGTCAGAAGTGTGCGAAGCCGCAGCATTCGCGCATATCCTTCCTATTGCGGGCGCGTACGGATCGAATCGCGCGTCACGCGCTGATCCATGTCGTCCATCATCGTGTCGTTGTTCGACGAAGATGACCGGTAGACTTCCAGCCGGGTCGGTTCGATACGCGGCGGGAAGAAATTGTCGGACCGGTCCGCATCGGCGGTTTCATGCAGCGGATCGAGTTCCACCGACACGACCTGGCGATCGGTCATGTAGGTCCAGGTCACGTTCTCCGGATTATAGCGCCAGACTTCGGCCGGGATGCGCACGATCTCGCTGCCGCCATCCGCGAAGGTGAATTCGAGGATGATCGGCATCACCACACCGCCCTGGTTGGTGAAATCGAGATAGTAGATGCGCTCGTCGCTGTCGACGATCGCGGCTTCCCAGTCCTCCAGCTCCTCGCGGAAACTGTCATAGGCTTCGCGTTCGCGATTGGTCACCGTGTGGGCGTCATTGCGCGAATAGAAGTCGACGACTTCCGGATTGCGCGCTTCGTAATAGGCGATGCCCGCTTCTCGATTACCGGCCTGGGTCAGGCTCTCCGGATCGGCGTCATCTTCCGCGCGCTCGCGGGCATTCTCGATCTCCGGATTTTCCGTGTTGAACGTGCCCTCGATCACCCGGTCGAGCGAGATGTCGACATGGTCGGTCGAGTAGAACCAGCCACGCCAGAACCAGTCGAGATCGACACCGGAGACCTCCTCCATCGTGCGGAAGAAGTCATACGGGGTCGGCCGGCGGAAACGCCAGCGATTGGCATAGGTGCGGAAGGCTTCATCGAACAGTTCGCGGCCCAGGATCGTCTCGCGCAGCACGACCAGCGCCGTCGCCGGCTTGCCATAGGCATTGCTGCCGAACTGCAGCACCGAGTCGGACTGCGTCATGATCGGCATCTGGTTGGTCGACACCATGTAGTCCGTGATCAGGTCCGGATCGCCGCGGCGCGACGGGAAGTCCTCTTCCCACTGACGCTCGGCCTGGAATTGCAGGAAGGTGTTGATGCCCTCATCCATCCAGGTCCACTGACGCTCGTCGGAATTGACCGTCATCGGGAAATAGATGTGGCCGATCTCGTGGATGATCACGCCGATCAGTCCGCGCTTGGCGCTGCGCGAATAGGTCAGATTGCCGTCCTCGTCCACCACCGGGCGGCCATAGGTGCCGCCATTGAAGGTGATCATCGGATACTCCATCCCGCCCTGCGGGCCGGCGATCGATTGCGCCACCGGATAGGGATAGGGGAAGGAGAAGGAGGAGTAGACGTCCAGCGTGTGCTCGACGGCGCGGGTCGAGAAAGCCGACCACAGCGGCTCGCTCTCATTGGGGTAGAAGGACATCGCCATGACCAGCTCGGGCGCCACGCCCTCGCCGTCCTGCTCGACACCCACCGCATCCCAGATGAATTTGCGCGAGCCGGCCCAGGCAAAATCGCGGACATTCTCGGCGCGGAATTCCCAGGTAGCCTCCGAACGCGTGCCCCGGCGCTCATTGGCGCGGGCTTCGGACGGAGTCACGATGAAGACCGGCTCTTCGGAGGTGCGGGCTTCTTCCAGACGATCACGCTGGGCCTGGTTGAGGACGTCTTCGGGGTTCTGCAGCACACCCGTCGCGGAGATGATGAAGTCCTGCGGCACGGTGATCGACACGTCGTAATCGCCGAATTCAAGGGTGAATTCGCCGCGGCCCAGGAAGGCCTTGTTGTGCCAGCCCTCGTAATCGGAGAAGGCTGCGGCGCGCGGGAACCATTGCGCGATCTGGTAGATACAGTCGCCGCCGGTATCTTCGGTTTCCTCGAAGCATTCCCAGCCGGCCCGGCCGCCGATCACGCCGGTCTCGATGAGGCGATAATCCCACTCGATATTCAGCACGACGCTCTCGCCGGTCTCCAGCGTATCGTCGAGATCGATCCGCATCAGCGTGTCGACAATGGTGTAGTCCACCGGATTGCCGTCGGCATCGGTCACGGCCGTGATGTTATGGCCATAGCCGTCATCGGCGATCTGCTGGCGCCGGCGCACGGCAGAGGCCGAAATGCCTTCCGGGTTGGAGCCGCCGACACGGCCGGACGAACGGCCGCCATCGCCGACCGTCTCGGTCATCACCGCGATGGAGTCGGGGCGGAAACGGTTCTGGTCGAGCTGGAACCACAGGAAGTCCAGCGGGTCCGGTGCGTTGTTGGTGTAGGTGACCGTCTCGGAGCCGTAGAGATGTTTCTCGTCTTCATCGAGACGGATATCGATGTCGTAGTCGACGTCCTGCTGCCAGTAGTCCGGTCCCGGCGCGCCGGTGGCGCGGCGTTCGCGGTTCGGCGAGGGCCAATCCTCGTCCTCGAGCTGGCGGAAGGCATCGCGCCAGTTGTTCGTGGTCTGCTGAATCGGCTGAGCGGCCGCAACGTTGAACGTCGCGGCCGCTGTCGCCATGGCAATAAGACTGAAGCTACGCATATTCCAGGTTCCCCATACCCCTAAAACGGGCTCTCTTCGGGAACTCATGTAGCGTCTGCCCGGGATCGCGTCACCCCGCAGTTACGGTTTTGTCATCTTCCGGACTGATTGCCGCAGCCGGAGCCGCATGACCGTTCTCACGGCCCAGCGACATCAGCCAGGCGCCCAGGCCGATGAACATCAGGAAAAGGCCGACCAGCGCACCCAGTCCCGGCACGGCACCCAGCGCGGCGGAAACCGCCAGCACAAGCATCAGGGACAGAAGGCGCATACCCATGCCCAGGGGCTGTTCCGGCTTGCGGTTGAAGATCAGATCGCCGACCGCCAGCGCGCCCAGTGCCAGGCACAGCAGCAGGAAGGGCCAGAACAGCAGCCACATGATCGGGATCAGCAGCACACCAATCACGGTGATCGCCAGCAGCACGGTCATGATGATCAGGAAGACCGGCGACAGGGCGAAGCTGATAAAGCCCAGGAAGCCGGAGACGACGGGCTTGCGGCGGAAGGTCCGCGCCACCCGGGCGGTGCCGCGCGGTGTCATCAGCACGGCCAGCGCACCCAGCAGAAGCGCCGCACCCGGCACGGCCAGGCCCAGGAAGGCGAAGGGCGCACCGATGATTTCCCAGGGACCGTCGATATCGATGTCGATATCGTCCCAGTGCTTGGCGCCGAAATTGAACGGTTCGTACTCATAATCGACCGTGCCGATCTGGGCGCCGGAAGCGACAACCGGCTGCGACGGGCCACGCACGGTGATCTCGCCGGTCACCCGGGCCGAATCGAGGATGTAGACCTCCTCGGCCAGGACCTCGACATCGCCGTCTATCAGGCCGGACAGCGTAACCTCGGAGCCTTCGATATCGGTAAAGCCGCGCACCGTGCCGGCGATCTCGATCTCGCCGCCAGCGACTTCCAGACCGTCAGCGAAGACGGCTTCACTGTGCACACCGACATAGCCACCGGCCAGCTGCACCGCGTCACCGACGGTCGCCTCGATCTCGACATTGCCGCCCGCTGCAGCGAGTTCACCGGCGATATTGCCGCCGATGCGGACATCGCCGCCGGCTGCGCTGACATCGCCGGCGACATTGGCGTCGACCTCGACATCGCCACCGGCGATCTCGATATCTCCACCGACCGAGCCGCGGATAAGGACGTCACCACCGAAGAAATGGATCGAGCCGGTAACGTCGGCATCGATCCGGCCATCGCCGGCAATCGCGGAAATATCACCCTGGACCTGGCCGCGGACCGTCATGTCGCCGCCGAGGAAGACGACGTCATTGCCGCTGCCGTCGATTTCGACTTCGCCGCCGATCACCTGGGCGCCTGCGGCGCCCGTCATTGCGGTGATGGCCAGCCCCAGGGCCATGATTGTGTGCTTGATGTTCATAACTCTCTCCCTGCGCCCCCCGGCAGTCAGGTCGGTTGTTGAAATTGAAGTCCGGTCCCTACCGGTCTCAGTTCTCGATCAGGTCCTCGCAGTCGCGGCGATCGCGCGGGGTAAAGACAAGGTCATCCACACGGGCGCCCGACTCGACCTCCGGCTCATGCTCGGCGAACACTTCGAACCGGCCATCGATGCGGGCCGTCGACGCGATGGTCACGCGGATACCACAGACCTGGCCGCCATCATGCACGCGCGCACCGATCTCGATATCGCCCTGATCGTCATAGTCGCGATTGCGGCGCATCTCGTTGATTGCCACGAGTTCGAGCGGACCATGGATCTCGCCATTGATCGTCATCGATCCGGCATGCGCCGTCAGGCCGTGCTGGAAGGTCGCATCGACCTCCATGTCACCGGACGCCAGGCTGGCCGGGCCTGTAATATGGCCGTGCACGGTCAGATCGCCTGCCGCGATGGAAAACTCGTCGCGGGCCTCGCCGTTCCAGCTCACATCGCCGCCGGCAATGGACACTTCGCCATCGACCTTGCCGTTGAAATTCACGTCACCCGCCGCGATGGAGACTTCACCGCCGACTTCGAGACCGTCGGCATCGACATCGCCGGAGACCAGGCTGAGATCGCCGCCCAGACGGCCGCGCAGGTTCAGATCGCCGCTCAGGCGGCTGTAATCGCCGTCCCGGTCGAGCACGATATAGCCATCCGCGGACCGGTGCTGGCGCATCATCTTGGCGCCGTCGCCTTCATCGGCGACGACAATAACGCAGCCCGACGTCATCAGTGCGGTGGTCAGGGCCGTGGCAGCAAGCCAGAGCTTGGTCATTCAACTCTCCCATAACGTCCCGGACCTCCTGCCACCTGGCGTTTTGGAAATCCGGGTCTACGCTCCCCAGCGTTGATTCAGACCATACATTATCGAAAAACGATATCAAGGGGATTTTTCCGTTTTTCGATAAATATTTTTTGAATTACGAGATGCCGACCGCATAAAGCGAACCCGCGAGCAGCGCGCCCCTTCCCTACGCGTCAAGCGCGGCTAAAATCACTCCCAATACACGGCGCCTGCACGTATGGGCGCACACGGGAGGATCATATGGCTGACACTTCGGCCGCCGGGCTCACCCCGGAATCAGGCGCCCAGGGCGCAATGGGGCAGGTCTACAAGGGTGCGCATCTCGATCCGGCGCGGATCCGCAAGCCGGTCTTCAAGTCGCTGATCGAATCCAGAAACCGGTATGGCGGCAAGAAACTCGCCGCCGTCGATGCCGACGGCCGGGAGCTCACCTATAACGATCTGGTGAAAGCCTCCTTCGCGCTGGGCCATGCTCTCAAGGCGGGGACCGAAAAGGGCGAAGCGGTCGGCGTGCTCCTGCCCACCGGCGCGGGCGCCATCATCTCCTTCTTCGCGATCTCGGCCTATGGTCGGATCCCGGCCATGCTCAATTTCACCGCCGGCGAACGCGCGCTGAAGGCGGCCTGCAAGGCCTGCAAGGCCAAGCGTATCGTCACCGCGCACCGTTTCATCGAGCTGGGCGAGCTGCAGGATCTCGAAGCCGAGCTGAAGAAGGATCACGAGCTGATCTATCTGGAGGATGTGCGCGAGAACCTGTCGCTCGGCGACAAGCTCGCCGCCGCCGTCGGCATGGTGATGCCGTCCCTGGTGCGCGCCCATCCCGATCCGGACAGCGCCGCCGTCTACCTCTTCACCTCGGGCACGGAAGGCGATCCCAAGGGCGTCGTGCTCAGCCATGCCAATCTGCTGGCGAATGTCGAGCAGGTGCGCGACCACATCAAGATCTACCCGACCGATCTCGTGTTCAATCCGCTGCCGACCTTCCACTGTTTCGGACTGACCGGCGGCGTGCTGGTGCCGCTCGGCCTCGGCGTGCCGGCGATCTGCCATCCCACGCCGCTGCAGGCCAAGACCATCGTCAAGCGGATCGCCGAGACGAAGGCGACCATCCTGTTCGCCACCGACACCTTCATGAACCAGTATGCCCGCGCCGCCGACCCGGACGATCTGTCATCGCTGCGCTTTGCGGTGTGTGGAGCGGAACGGGTGAAGGACGAGACACGCTCGGCCCTGCGCCGGCGGTTCAATGTCGAGATCGTCGAGGGCTATGGCCTCACCGAGGCGGCGCCTGTCCTGTCGGTGAACCAGCCGGAGAACAACCGCCCGGGCACGGTCGGCCAGCTTCTGCCGGGCTGCGAGGCGCGCCTGGTGCCGGTCGAGGGGATCGATGATGGCGGCCAGCTGCATATTCGCGGCCCCAATATCATGAAGGGCTATATCCGCCCCTCCGCCCCGCTGCAGCTGGAGGCGCCCGAGGGCGGCTGGCACGATACCGGCGATATCGTCTCGATCGACGAGGACGGTTTCATCCGCATCCGCGGCCGGGTGAAGCGCTTTGCCAAGCTGGGCGGGGAGATGGTCTCCCTCGCCGTGGTGGAAAACTGCGCCACCTCGCTCTGGCCGGACAGCATGCACGCCGCCGCCGCCATTCCGGACAAGCGCAAGGGCGAGCAGGTGATTCTGCTCACCGATTATGCCAAGGCCGACCGGGCGGACCTGGTGGCCTTCGCGCGCAATCACGGCATTTCCGAACTGGCGATCCCGCGCAAGATCATCCACGTCGAATCGATCCCGGTGCTGGGCACCGGCAAGACCGATTACGGCACCGTCCAGAAGACGGTGGAGGCGTTGATGGCCGAAGAGCTGAAGCCGGCGGCCATCGAACCCGCAGAGTAGCGGATCAGAGATCCTCGCAGTCGCGGCGGCCGAGGGCTTCCCACTCGAAGCCTTCGCCGTCGGGACGCGTGTGGGAGATCACCAGGAAACCGCCTTCCAGCCGGGCGCCGGAGCGCAGCTCGACTTCCGCGGCACAGATCAGGCCGCCCTGCCCCAGACGTCCGGAGATCTCGACCCGGCCATCGCCTTCGTCGCGGCCATGACCGCGCACGGTCACAGGCCCGTCGACATCGGCGCGCAACACCATGTGCCCGCCATCCATCTCCAGCGATCCGTACAGATGACCGTCCAGCGTGACCCGGCCGGCGGCGATTTCGGTATTGCCGGCAATGCGCGCATCGATATCGGCCGTTCCGGCCGAGAATTCGGCATCGCCGCCCACCTCACCGGAGAACCGCACCCGCGCGCCGGAGGCTTCCAGATCCCGGCCGACGATCATGTTCGAGCGCACCGTCGCCCCGGACAGTTCCAGATCCCGGCCGACACGGCCATCGGCACCGACGAACATGCCGGAGAATTCGGCATCGCCGGGCACATCCACATTGCGCGAGGCCACCAGGCCGGCGGCGTCGACCGAGCGATCCTCCCCCCTGCCGTGAACATCGTACGTACAGGCCGACAGAGCCGTTGCAGCCGCGGCGCAGAACAGGAAAGGTTTCAGCATGGCATCCTCACGAGATCGGTTTTCGATCCCATGATGCCCGGCACACGCGTTTTGGATGCAGATCAGATGTGCAGGACCCGCCCATACGCGTCCAGCACGCTTTCATGCATCATTTCCGACAGGGTCGGATGCGGGAAGACCGTGTGCATCAGCTCGGCCTCGGTGGTCTCGAGCTGCCGGGCAATGGCATAGCCCTGGATCAGCTCGGTGACCTCGGCGCCGACCATGTGGGCGCCCAGCAGCTCGCCGGTCTTCGCGTCGAACACGGTCTTCACCAGGCCCTGATCGTCGCCCAGCGCGATCGCCTTGCCATTGCCCACGAAGGGGAAGCGGCCGACCTTCACCTCGTGGCCGGCCTCCTTCGCCTTCGCTTCGGTCAGGCCGACCGAGGCGATCTGCGGATGGCAATAGGTGCAGCCCGGGATGTTGCCGGTCTCGAAGGCGTGCACGTCCTGGCCGGCAATCTTCTCCACGCAGACCACGCCTTCGTGCGAAGCCTTGTGGGCCAGCCAGGGCGGTCCGGCGACATCGCCGATGGCATAGAGGCCTTTCACATTGGTGCGGCCGAACCCGTCATTGACGACATGGCCCTTCTCGATCTTCACGCCGAGCTCCTCCAGGCCGAGATTCTCGACATTGCCGACAATGCCGATGGCCAGGATGACCTTTTCGACCTCGATCGTCTCGGTCTTGCCCTTCGACGTCTTCACGCTGACCTTCGCCGTCTTGCCCGAGGTGTCGAGCTTCTCGACCTGGGCGCCGGTCATCAGCGTCATGCCCTGCTTCTTGAAGCTCCTGGCGGCGAAGGCGGAGATCTCCTCGTCCTCGACGGGCAGCACGCGATCCATCATCTCGACGACCGTCACGTCTGCGCCCATCGTGTTGTAGAAGCTGGCAAACTCGATACCGATCGCGCCGGAACCGATGACCAGGACGGATTTCGGCATGCTCTCGGGCACCATGGCCTCGCGATAGGTCCAGATCTTGTCGCCATCGGGCTCGAGACCGGCCTGCGGCACAGTGCGCGCCCGGGCGCCCGTCGCCAGGATCACGTGCTTGGCGGTATAGCTGTCCTTGCCGACGACGACCTTGGGGGCCTCGCCGCCCTTGGCCAGTTTCGCTTCGCCTTCGATCACCTGGATCTTGTGCTTTTTCATCAGCATGCCGACACCGCCGGACAGGCGCCCGGCGACATCGCGCGAGCGCTTGACGATCGCCTTGACGTCATAGCCGATCTTCTCGGCCGACAGGCCGAAATCCTTGGCATGCTGCATCAGGTGATAGACTTCCGAGGTCCGCAGCAGCGCCTTGGTGGGGATACAGCCCCAGTTGAGGCAGATCCCGCCCAGATGCGCCCGCTCGACAACCGCCGTCCTGAACCCCAGCTGGGAAGCCCGGATCGCGGCGACATAGCCGCCAGGTCCGCCGCCGATCACGATCACGTCGAATGCGTTGGAGCTCATGCGGAGACCTCATTTGTTTGCATGCGAAATAAATCCCGGGCCGGGAGTCGCGATATAACGGCTGCTCACTTTGCGATCAATGGGAGAGCCGGGCAGATCGGCTAGAGATCCGTGATCGCCTGGGTCAGATCACTGTCCGGATTGTCGCCGGTATTCACCACACCGGCGCGTTCGATCAGCATCATGTGGACTTTCTCGGTCTGTGCGACCGGCCGGTGCCGCACGCCCTTGGGGATCACACACATCTCGCCCGGTCCCAGAATGACCGGATCGGCATTCTCGATCTCGATCTTCAGGATGCCGCGCGTGACGAGAAAAAACTCGTCCTCTTCCAGATGTGCATGCCAGTCGAACGACCCTTCGGCCTTCGCCAGCTTGATCTCGTAATTGTCCAGCTTTGCCACCCGGCGCGGCGCCCAGGCATCCTTGAACTGGCTGTGTTTTTCCGCCAACGAGATGACTTCAACAGACATGGCATCCTCCGACCGCCTATATGGCGATGATGTATCAGCCATACCATGATCTGCGCTGAACACAGGAGTCCGCGATGCACGGCGAGACCGATCTTGAAACCCTGCTTAAAGGCATGTCTGCCCGCCTGCACCCGGGCGTGTGGGCGTTTGCCACCCTGCCGCCCGGCACGCCGGAACCGGCCGGCCTCTCGCCCCTGATGCGCTATGTCGAGGATGAGGGCGTCACGCTCATTCTCGACGCCGCTGCGGCCGCCGATGCCGGCCTGGAAACCGTCTTTCCCTGCCGCCGCATCACCCTGCACATCCATTCCGCCCTCGAAGCCGTCGGCTTCATGGCGGCCATCGCGCAGGCGCTGGCCGGAGCCGGGATTAGCTGCAATCCCGTGGCCGGCTATTTCCACGACCATCTCTTCGTACCCGCCGCCCGCGCCGGCGACGCCATGGCCGTTCTGGAACGGCTCGCCGCCGGCTCCGATTTCGATTGACCGCCCGGCCACCCGGCCCTATCAGCGCGCATCTTCCTCGACAGGTGACACGGCATTGAGCCTTCCTGCCCTGGGCCTGACCGGCCTGCCCGCCTTCAACGCCGACACGCTGTGCGACGATCTCGCCGGACAGGGCTGGTCGGTGTGCCGCCTTGCCGATGCGGACATGCTGGGCGCACTGGCGCAGGAAGCCGAAATTCTCTGGCAGGAGTCCGAAATGACCGCCGCCGGTATCGGCCGCGGCGAGGATCACGAGCTTGTCCGCCAGGTCCGGCGCGACAAGACGAAATGGCTCGACGGCTCCAGCCCGGCCCAGACAGCCTATTTCGCCTTTGCCGAAGCGCTGCGCCGCGAGGTGAATTACCGCCTCATGCTGGGCCTGTTCGCCTTCGAGGCGCACTATGCGGTCTATGAGCCCGGCGGCTTCTACAAACGCCATCTGGACAGTTTCCGCGGCGCCCGCAACCGCGTCCTCTCCACGGTGCTTTATCTCAATCGCGACTGGAACGCGGCCGATGGCGGACAGTTGCGCATCTATGCGCCCGACAGCGACCAGGTGCTGGACGAGGTGCGCCCGGAATTCGGCACGCTGGCCGTCTTCCTGTCCGAGGACATCCCGCACGAGGTGATCCCGGCCCGGCGCGAGCGCTTTTCCATCGCCGGCTGGCACCGCTGCAATGATCGCGGCCTCGCACCGGCACTGCAGACCCGCGCCCTGCCCCTCGCCTAACCAGCGAGCCGGACCAGCATCCACAGGCCCATGCCCAGCATCATCAGGTTTTCGCTCAGCGAGATGAAGCCCAGCGGCACGTCGCTGCCGCCGCCCATGCAGGCACATTTCAGCTCGCGCCGGTCGATATAGACGGCCTTGAACACCGATACGGCGCCAATGCCGCCGATGAGGATCGCCACCGGCGCGGCGATGACGGTCAGCACCCCGGCCAGCATCAGCACGCCCGCCAGCGCCTCGCCGAAAGGATAGAGATAGCCATAGGGCACCCAGCGGCGCGCCAGCAGGTCGTAATTGAGGAACATGGTCGAGAAGCTCTCGACATCGCGCAGCTTCTGCACGGCCAGAAGGCACATGGCGACCGGGATGGCGGATGTCAGCCAGAGACCGGGATCCAGCCTGCCCAGGGTCAGCCAGCTGACCGCGCCTCCCATCAACGCCGCCATGGTGAAAAGCGCAATGACAGGCTGGTAGCTGGTCTGCCCCGTCCCCTTCAGGGGATGGCCGAAGAAGGCGCGAAGCGCGTCATAGCCACCGATCCGCTCATCCCCGATGAAAGTCTGCGGCGTGGTCTCGAAATCATGCGCGGCTTTGAAGGCGTCGGTCTCTTCGCGTGTGGTGAGGTGATGATCGTCGACGGTGTATCCCTTGCGCTCCAGCAGCGCTTTCGACTTCAGGCCGTAGGGGCACACATGGTCCGGCATCACCATGCGGTAGAGACGGGCGGTCTTTCCGGCGGCCGGCGTATCGGTCGCAGTCATTGCAGCCTCGCTGTCTGCTTCCAGAGGATGCAACGCAAGATCCGCCGCGGCGTTCCGGACCTACAGGCGATTGACCTGCCGCTTTTCACCCAGCATGGCGACGAACTGCTTCATCACCGGAAGCAGGAAGGCCCTGCTGAGCGAGCCAAGCGCGCTGTCCGGTTCGAGATACCAGGACTGTCCCAGAATATCATGATTGAACTCGTCAAGGACGATCCAGAGCCGGATATCTGTCGACAGTCCTGCCCGCCGCTTTTCAGTATCGGGAATTTCGACCGCCGTGGCCCCCGCCTGCGGCGCACGTGACGTAATCGGAAGCAGAATGAGGGCATCGCCGCTGGACCGCTTAAGGCGTATCCCGACCACGGTCGGCCTGGGTTTTCGCCCCTCCGTCTCGCCGGCGGCAGCTTCACGCGCCCATAGATAGGGATAGCGGATTACACAGCCCGTCTGGAAATGGTCGAAATCTCCCATACCGGCCGCAATCCGCTATCGTTCTGAATCGTCTGCGTAGTCGGCAATCGCGGCTTCGATCTCGCGCGCGAGATCATCGGGTGTATCCCGGGTAAGGTAAACGCGGCGGGTCCCTGCCCGCTCCAGCAAGGCCTGGTAGTCCTCGACATTGAGCAGGACGAATTGCGCCTTGCGATGCCGCGTCAGGGTGACCGGACGCCGCTGCGCCGCGGCGCTGATTTCACTCCAGTTTCTGGAAAGTTCCGTCGTCGAGTATTGCTGGCCCATCACAGCGCTCCAAATACGTAATTTTCATATTATACGTATTTTTCGTAGAATTTCCACAGGCAAGAAAAAAGCCCCGGCCAGGCTGGCCGGGGCTTTCCTGTGTCGTGATTATGACCTGCCCTAGCTTGCCAGGAAGGCCAGCAGGAGGAGTGCCACGATATTGGTGATCTTGATCATCGGGTTCACGGCCGGACCGGCGGTGTCCTTGTAAGGATCGCCCACCGTATCGCCGGTCACGGAAGCCTTGTGGGCTTCCGAGCCCTTGCCGCCATGATTGCCGTCCTCGATGTACTTCTTGGCGTTGTCCCACGCGCCGCCGCCGACAGTCATCGAGACCGCGACGAAGAGGCCGTTGACGATCACGCCCAGCAGCATGGCACCCACGGCTGCCAGGGCCTGGGCCTGATCGGCAATCCCGAGAATGACGAAGTAGAGCACGATCGGCGAGAGCACCGGCAGAAGCGACGGCACGATCATCTCGCGGATCGCCGCCTTGGTCAGGATGTCCACCGCCCTGCCGTAATCCGGCTTGGCCTTGAACTCCATGATACCGGGGATCTCCTTGAACTGGCGGCGCACCTCGGCAACGACCGCGGTCGCAGCCCGGCCCACGGCCATCATCGACATGCCGCCGAAGAGGTAGGGCAGAAGCCCGCCGAACAGGAGGCCGACGATCACATAGGGGTTCTCGAGCGAGAAGTTCGGCTCGATACCCAGTAGGTGCTCGACATCGGTCGTGTAGGCCGCAAAGAGCACCAGCGCACCCAGGCCGGCAGAGCCGATGGCATAGCCCTTGGTGACGGCTTTCGTGGTGTTGCCGACCGCGTCCAGCGTGTCGGTGGTTTCACGCACCGAGTCGTCCAGACCCGCCATTTCCGCAATACCGCCGGCATTGTCGGTGACCGGGCCGAAAGCATCGAGCGCGACGATCAGACCGGCCAGCGCCAGCATGGTCGTCACGGAGATCGCGATGCCGAACAGGCCGGCCAGCGAGAACGTCCCCAGAATGCCGCCAATGATGATCAGCGCCGGCAGGGCGGTGGACTCCAGCGACACGGCCAGGCCCTGGATCACGTTGGTGCCGTGACCGGATTCGGACGCCAGCGCGACGGATTTCACGGGCCGGTAGCCAGTGCCGGTATAGTATTCGGTCACCCAGATGATGGCCGCTGTGACGACGAGACCGATGAGACCGGAGAAGAACAGGTTCATGCCCGTGATCATCTTGCCGTTCACTTCGGCGATCTCGCCCATGCCGATGGTGAAATTCGTGACCAGCCACAAACCGCCGATCGACAGGATGCCCGCCACGATGAGGCCCTTGTAGAGCGCGCCCATCACATTGGTGCCCTTGCCCAGGCTGACGAAGAAAGTGCCGATGATCGAGGTGACGATGCAGACCGCGGCGATCGCCAGCGGGTAGAGCACCATCTGCGAGGCCAGGCCGCCGGTGAAGAAGATCGCCGCGAGCACCATGGTGGCAACCACGGTCACCGCATAGGTCTCGAACAGGTCGGCCGCCATGCCGGCGCAGTCGCCGACATTGTCGCCGACATTGTCGGCGATGGTCGCGGCGTTGCGCGGATCGTCTTCCGGGATCCCGGCCTCGATCTTGCCAACCATGTCGCCGCCGACATCCGCACCCTTGGTGAAGATACCGCCGCCCAGACGGGCAAAGATCGAGATCAGCGAGGCGCCGAAGCCGAGCGCCACCAGGGAGTCGATGATGATACGGCCCGAGGCCCCTTCACCCAGGACAAGCCCCATCGGGCCGGTCAGCACCCAGTAATAGCCGGCGACCCCCAGGAGGGCCAGGCCTGCCACAAGCATCCCCGTGACCGCGCCGGAGCGGAACGCCACAGCCAGGCCTGCGGCCAGGCTCGTGCTGGCGGCCTGCGTCGTGCGTACATTCGCCCGCACCGAAACCAGCATGCCGATAAAGCCGGCCGCGCCCGACAGGACTGCGCCGATGGCGAAACCCAGGGCGACCTGCCAGCCCAGAAAGACCGCGATCAGGATACAGACGACAATGCCGACAATGGCGATGGTGGTATATTGGCGCTTTAGATATGCGTTCGCGCCTTCCTGGATGGCCGATGCGATCTCCTGCATCTTCTCGGTCCCTGCGCTCGCCGCCATCAAACGCTGCGTCTGGACGACGCCGTAGATGATGGCAAGGACAGCGGCCCCAATGGCCAATAAAAGCATGTTCATGGCTTCCAGCCCCGTTTTATGACTTCTCTTTGGTCACGAAAGGATAGGGGGAAGCATACGCGTGAGAACCACGCGAACCGCCTGCATGTCCCCCGCTTCTTCTTGTTATTGTTAAGGGGACTATGCCCAAGTCATAGGGGCGGCGCAACACGCGAACTTTGAATTTCGAAATCCAATACTTACCGCAGTTGCGAAGGGGATTTAGCGCATCAGAAGGCGCGTGTCGGAGCTGCGAATCTCGATGTGGTCGATCGCGTCGGCGCCATACTGCTCGCGCAGCACCTGGGCCCACACGTCTTCAGCCCTGGAAATATCCAGCTGCTGACCGTCGGAACGGCTGACAGACGTGCGATAGGCGGCCCGCACCAGGGCATCGAGCGCGTAGTGGGCGTTTTCCTGCATCGACCAGACGTTCTGGCCGTCGGCGGCCCGCACACGGATCTGCACATAGGCAAAGCCCGTCAAGCGTCCGTCGCGGGACAGGGGGGCGACCAGGGCCGGCAGGTTGAAGGCGCGCGGATCGTCGTCCACCTCGTCTTCATCGCTTTCATGGCTGGTGCCATGCTCATCTTCGTTTTCGGCAGACCGGTTGAACACAAGCAGAAAGCGATTGCCATTGCCGCCGCCTGAGGATCCATGACCGCCATTGCCGCCACCACCGCCGCCTCCGCCGCCTCCGCCGAGGGCGAAGGCCCCGGATTGCAGGGCAAGGCTCAGGATCGCGGCAAGCAGAAGGCGCATGGGATCAACTCCAATCGCCGCCAACCTGCCAGAGACGCCTCAAAAATGCGTAAACCCGGCCCGGTCAATTGTCACGGGCCGGCCGTCTGGTCCCAGACAGGTCACGCCCTCGCCTGCCACGGCGCGGCCGATCCGCATCACCGGTGCATCGAGCGACAGGGCTTTCACCTCGGCCCGGCGCGAGGCCGGTGCGGTGAAGAGAAGCTCGTAATCGTCACCACCGCTCAGCAAGCGGCCCAGACCGCCCTCGCCCCCCGCATCGAGCCAGGCCCGCGCCGGCGCCGACAGCGGCACCCGATCTGCGGATATCTCGAGCGCCAGCCCGCTCGCTTCGGCGATATGGGCGGCATCGGCAACAAGACCGTCCGAAATGTCGATCGCGGCGGTCGCAATCCCCCTGAGGGCCAGACCGGCCGCCAGCCGCGGCGTCGGGTGGGTATAGCGCGACACCAGTTCCGCCGGAGCGCCGGCTTCCCCCTCCAGCGCCGCCAGACCCAGCACCGCATCGCCGATCGTGCCCGTCACCCAGACATCATCGCCCGCAATGGCACCCGAACGTAGCAGCGATGTCCCGTCTGTGACGCATCCAAGGAGCGTCAATGTTACCGTCATGGGGCCGGGTGTGGACGTCGTGTCACCGCCCAGAAGCACCAGGCCGAACCGGTCCTGCTCTTCCGCCAGCGCCGTCACGAAATCATCCCGCCAGCGCGGATCGATCCCGCGCGGCCAGCTCAGCGCACTGAGATAACCCAGCGGCTCGGCACCCATCGCGGCGAGATCGGACACGTTCGAGCGCATGGCGCGCGCGGCCGCGACAGCGGCGCCGTCGTCCGCGCGGAAATGCACGCCCGCGACCAGCGTGTCGCAGGCCAGCACCAGCTGCTGCCCTGCGGGCACATCCAGCACGGCAGCATCGTCGCGCAGGCCGAGCGCCGCCGCATGGTTCCGGGTCAGCGGTCCCAGGCGTGTCCGGATGAAATCGAACTCGCCGCCGGACGCCATGATCAGAATTCGTCCGGACGCGCCTGGCGGGCACAGCGGTCGAGTGCTGCATTGACGAATTTCGGCTCGGAGCCCTCGAAAAAGGCATTGGCAACATCGACATACTCGTCGATCACCACACGCGCCGGCACATCCTTGCGCTGGAAAAGCTCGTAGCCGGCCACGCGCAGGATGGCGCGCACCGTGGCGTCCAGCCGCTCCATGCGCCAGCCATCGGCCAGCAGGCCGTCGATCGCCGGATCGACCACGGCCTGGCGCTCCACGACGCCGGACACGAGCGAGTCGAAAAAGTCCTCGTCGGCCTCGACGAATTCCTCGCCCTCGCCGGCTGCACCGAAGCGGTGGTCGCGGAATTCACGGATGACCGTACTGGCACCCCGCCCGCCGATCTCCATCTGGTACAGCGCCTGAACAGCGGCCAGACGGGCCGCACGGCGCAGGCGCGCACGGGCCTCGGACGGGGTTTCCTTGGATTTTTGCGGTGCGCTCATTTCGAACTCCCGAAGCGGTCGCGCAGCGCAATCAGCGCCAGGGCCGCATTCGCTGCATCCGCACCCTTGTTCTTGTCGACGGCCCGCTTGAGGGCCTGGGCACGGTTCTCGACGGTCAGGATACCATTTCCGGCGATGACACCGTTGAGATTCAGCTCCATCAGACCACGCGCGCTTTCAGAGCACACATAATCGTAATGCGTCGTCTCGCCCCGAATGACGCAGCCCAGGGCGACATAACCGTCAAAATCAGCTTCGGCGATCTCGGCCTGGACGATGGCGCCCGGGATTTCCAGAGCACCGGGAACCTCGACCAGTTCGGCCGTGGCGCCGGCAGCCTCGGCGGCCCCTTTGGCGCCCTTGATCAGGGCGTCGGCAATATCGCGGTAGAAAGTCCCCGCGACGATCAGGAGTTTGGGGGCGCTCATGCGCTAGTCCTCCGGAAAATGGCGCTCTTCGCGCACGCTCAGCCCGTAGCCCTCAAGGCCGACAATCGTGTGCGGCTTGGTGGAGAGCAGGATCATTTCTTTCACGCCCAGGTCCAGCAGGATCTGCGCACCCACGCCATACTCGCGCAGGCGCTGGGCCTCGCGCTCGTCATCCGCCTTCACGGGCTTGGCGCCCAGGCGTTCCATGATCGCGGTGTGGGAGGTCTCGCGGATGAAGACCATAACCGACGGGCCCTCGGCAGTCGCGATCGCACGGATACCCGCCTCGACCAGTTCGCCGCGCGGGCCTTCCTCGTGCAGCACGTCGTCCACGAAGGACACCTTGTGCATGCGCACCGTGGTCGGCTGGGCGTGCGAAGGCTCGCCCTTGACCAGCGCGACGTGCTCGGCGCCATCGATCGTGTTGCGGAAGACGATGAGTTTCAGCGGTCCGCCATGCCGGCTCGTGAAATCGGTCTCCAGACGGCGCTCGATGAAACGGTCATTGCGGCGGCGATAGGCGATCAGGTCGGCAATCGTACCGATCTTCAGCCCGTGCAGCTGGGCAAAGGCGACGAGGTCCGGCAGGCGGGCCATCGTACCGTCTTCATTCATGATCTCGCAGATCACACCGGCTGATCCCGCACCGGCCAGGCGGGCGACATCGACAGAGGCCTCGGTGTGCCCTGCGCGGACCAGAACCCCGCCATCGCGCGCCACCAGCGGGAAGACGTGTCCCGGTGTCGCGATATCGTCAGCGCCCTTCGACGGATCAGTTGCCACCTCGATGGTGCGGGCGCGATCATGGGCTGAGATGCCGGTGGTGACACCCTCGCGCGCCTCGATCGACGTTGTGAAGGCCGTCTGGTGACGCGAGCGATTGTCCGATGCCATCAGCTTGAGACCGAGATGCGCGATCCGCTCCTGGTCCATCGCCAGGCAGATCAGGCCACGGCCGTGCTTGGCCATGAAGTTGATCGCGTCCGGCGTTGCGAACTTGGCAGGGATGACGAGGTCGCCCTCGTTCTCGCGGTCCTCCGCATCGACCAGGATGAACATCCGGCCATTGCGGGCGTCCTCGATGATGTCCTCGATCGGGGACAGGGGAATATCGCTCTCGCTCACGCGGGGGTCTCCGAAAACTCGTTCAGGCGCGCGGCGTAGCGCGCCATCGTGTCGACCTCAAGATTGACGCGCGCGTCTTTTTGCAGCCCGCCCAGCGTCGTGACCTCGGCGGTGTGCGGAATAATCATCAGATCGAAGGTGGTGCGGGTGACTTCATTCACCGTCAGGGACACGCCGTCGACCGTGATCGATCCCTTTTTCGCAATGAATTTGTTGAGGTTTTCCGGCGGCTCGACGGTGAAGACCAGCCACTCGCCCTCCTCGCGCCGCTCGACGATCCTGCCGACACCGTCCACATGTCCCGTCACGAGATGTCCGCCCAGCTCGTCACCCATTTTCAGTGCGCGCTCGAGATTGACCGTTCCGCCCTCACTCCAGGCGCTCAACGTCGTCAGACGCAGGGTCTCCGGCGAGACCTCGACCGTATACCAGCCGCCCTCGCCCCATTCGCCCTTGTCGACCACGGTCAGACATACGCCGGCATGGGCGATGGAGGCCCCCATATCGATCGTGTCCGGCTTCCAAGGCGCCTCGATACCGAAGCGGCGCACCTCATTGCCGGTTATGCTTCGGATACGGCCCCTGGCCGTGACGATACCGGTGAACATCAGCGGATCCGTTCGTAGCTTTCCTGCAGGTCGGCACCGCGTTCGCGGATACCGGTGCGCTTGAAGATGGGGGCCGCCTCCAGCGTCTCAAGGCCGAGGGCTGCGACGACCGGCAGGCCGTCACCGCCCAGCATCACGGGCGCGCGGAACCATTCGATCCGGTCGACCAGATCGGCCGCGATGGCCGCGGCGGCGATCTGTGCGCCAGCCTCGATCATCACCGTATTGTACCGGGCAACCGCCCGCGCCAGGTCGCGATGCGGGACCAGCGTCACCGAACGGCCCGCCTCCGCGAACACGGCCGCATCGCTGGGGGTGCGGTCCCGGCTGTCCATGATCACGACATCGGGCTGGCGGTCGCAGCCGCCTTCCGGCCGCGCCGTGAGACGCGGATTGTCGGCGAGAACGGTGCCGATACCGGTCAGGATCGCCTCGTGCGCCGCGCGCATGCGATGCACCTCGGCCCGGCTCTCGGGGCCCGTGATCCATTGCGACGCGCCATTGGCCAGGGCAATCCGCCCGTCCAGCGAGGTTGCCAGTTTCAGGGTGACACGCGGACGCGCCGCGCCGGTCATTCGTCGTCGTCAGCCGACACGCCCTTGCTGGCGGTCAGATGCTCGTCGGTGATGAATTCGCGGAAATCCTCGACCTTGTGGAAGTCCTTGTAGACCGAGGCATAGCGGACATAGGCCACCGCATCGAGCCCTTTGAGGCCTTCCATCACCAGTTCGCCGACCCGGTCGGACGTGACATCGGTCTCGCCGGTCGACTCCAGCCGCCGGACAATGCCCGAGATCATCTGGTCGATACGGTCCGGTTCGATATTCCGCTTCTGCATCGCCAGCTGGATCGACCGGTTCAGCTTCTCGCGGTCGAACGGCACGCGCCGGCCCGACTTCTTGAGCACGGTCAGCTCGCGCAGCTGCACGCGCTCGAACGTGGTGAAACGGGCCGCGCAGGACGGACACTGGCGACGGCGACGGATGGCATTCCCGTCCTCTGCAGGACGGGAATCCTTAACCTGGGTATCGGGATGACCGCAAAAAGGACAACGCATCCGGTCAGTTTAGGCCAGTTCCGGGTAGATGGGGAAGCGTGCGGTCAGTGCTTTGACCTCGTCGCGCACAGCGGCCTCGATTTCGGCATTGCCGTCCGGGTTGTCGACCAGCGCGTCGAGCACCCGGACCATCATCTGGCCGATCTGGGTGAACTCGGCCTCGCCGAAGCCGCGCGTGGTGCCGGCCGGCGAGCCGACACGCAGGCCGGATGTGACGGTCGGCTTTTCCGGATCGAAGGGCACGCCATTCTTGTTGCAGGTGATATAGGCCCGCTCGAGCGCCTGCTCGGCCGCATTGCCCTTCAAGCCCTTGGGACGCAGGTCGACCAGCGCGAGATGGCTGTCCGTACCGCCGGAGACGATGGCATAGCCACCATCGATGATCGCCTGGGCCATGGCCCGGCAATTGACGATGACCTGGCTCGCATAGTCCTTGAAGTCCGGCTGCAGCGCCTCGCCGAAGGCCACGGCCTTGCCGGCGATGACATGCATCAGCGGACCGCCCTGCAGGCCCGGGAAGATCGCCGAATTGATCTTCTTGCCCAGCTCCTCGTCGTTCGACAGGATCATGCCGCCGCGCGGACCGCGCAGCGTCTTGTGCGTGGTCGTGGTGACGACATGAGCATACGGCAGCGGGTTGGGATAGCTGCCCCCGGCCACCAGGCCGGCAAAGTGCGCCATGTCGACAAGCAGGTAAGCACCGACCTCGTCGGCAATGCTGCGGAATTCCGCGAAATCAATCTCGCGCGGATAGGCCGAGCCGCCGGCCACGATCAGCTGCGGCTTGACCTCGTTGGCCTGCTTGCGCAGCGCGTCGTAATCGATCCGGGCATCCTCCTCGCGCACGCCATAAGCGTGGGCCTCGAACCATTTGCCCGACAGGTTGGGACGCGCGCCATGGGTCAGGTGACCGCCGGCATCCAGCGACATGCCCAGGATCCTGTCGCCCGGCTTGAGCAGCGCCAGGAAGACACCCTGGTTCGCCTGGCTGCCGGAATTCGGCTGGACGTTGACATAGGCCGCACCGAACAGCGCCTTGGCGCGCTCGATGGCCAGGGTCTCGACCACATCGACATGCTCGCAACCGCCATAATAGCGGCGGCCGGGATAGCCCTCGGCATACTTGTTTGTCAGCGGCGAACCCTGTGCTTCCAGGACAGCGCGCGAGACGATGTTCTCGGAGGCGATCAGCTCGATCTGCTGTTGCTGGCGCTGAATCTCGGCGTGGATCGCATGGGCCACTTCACGGTCGGATTCGACGATGGAGCGGGAAAAGAACGGGGTGTTGGCGCCCGTTTCGGCCTGATTGTCCGGCATGACGACTCCTTACTCGGCTGCCCCGTGTGATAAGGCCCGCTCCCGTGCGACACAAGCCGGGTTTTCCGCCCTGCAGCGCAGATTTTCCGCCATCGTCTCAATTTGAGATTATTTGAAACTGCTGCAACCAACTGCTCCGGCACAAATGTTATTTGCCGCTTGAGCTTGAACTTCACATTGCCACATAATATCCAACATCCATCGATAATTTGAATCGGGCCACTATTCCGGCCCTGCCGCCCCCGAACGTTTGAAGGTTTGATCATGGCAGATGACAATTTCTCCGAAATCGACAAGGAAGAACTCCTGCGCATGACGACGGACGTCGTCGCCTCCTATCTGTCCCACAATTCCATGCCGGCCGAGCATGTTCCCGATCTGATCAAGTCGGTACATGCGACCATGAAGGACGTGTCGGAAACGACGGTGAAGCAGGAGCCGAAAACGAAGCCGGCCGTAGCCGTATCGAAGTCGGTGAGCGACGATTACATCGTCTGTCTGGAAGACGGCAAGAAGCTGAAAATGCTGAAGCGCTATCTGCGCTCGCAATACAACATGTCGCCGGACGACTATCGCCGCAAATGGAACCTGCCGTCGGATTATCCGATGGTCGCGCCGGCCTATTCGCGCAAGCGCTCGCAGTTTGCCAAGGATATCGGCCTGGGACGCGGCAAGAAGGACGGCTGATCTTCCGTTCGGATATCACACACGAATACCACGGCCGGACCCTGTGTCCGGCCGTTTTTCATTGTCTGCATTGCGTGAGAGTTTCCACTCGACCTTCGCCCGGGCAAGCGCGTCGATCTCCTGGCGCGGCGTGTTGCGGGGAACCTGGAAAACCAGCTCCTCGCCCGTCTCGGCGTCGATCGCAGCGACCCGGAGTGCCTGCCCGATCGCCATCACCTCAATGTAGATCTCACGACCGGACATCGCCGCTCCAGAATGACCGCCGCCGGATTGTCAGGCGCGGGCCACCCCGGTCTGTTCCGACGCGCGCTGCCAGACATCGTCCAGCGCCTCGATCAGCGTGTCGAACATTGCGTCCGTGTGCAAGGGCGTCGGGGTCAAGCGCAGCCGCTCCGTGCCGCGCGGCACGGTGGGATAGTTGATCGGCTGAACGTAGATGCCGTGATCGTCGAGCAGCATGTCGGAAATGCGCTTGCACAGCACCGGATCGCCGACATGCACCGGCACGATGTGCGTCACGGAGCTTTCCAGCACCGGGAAACCGGCGCCGTTGAGGCGGGCCTTCAGCGTGGCGGCGCGCTCCTGGTGCTGTTCGCGCAGGTGATGCGAGGATTTGAGATACTCCACGCTGGCCCGGGCGCCCGCGGCCAGGGCCGGCGGCAGCGCCGTCGTGAAGATAAAGCCCGGCGCCATCGAGCGGATCGCATCGCAGATCGCCCCGTCGGCGGCGATGTACCCGCCCATCACGCCAAAGGCCTTGCCCAGCGTACCCTCGATGATGTCGACGCGGTGCATCAGACCGTCACGCTCGGCAATGCCGGCGCCACGCAGGCCGTACAGCCCCACCGCATGAACTTCATCGAGATAGGTCAGCGCATTGTACTTCTCGGCCAGGTCGCAGACCGCCTCGATCGGGCCGATATCGCCATCCATCGAATAGACCGACTCGAAGGCGATGACCTTCGGCGCATCGGCCGGCGCCGCAGCCAGCAATTCTTCCAGGTGCGCGACGTCATTGTGGCGCCAGATCCGCTTCTCGCAGCGCGCGCCCTTCACACCTTCGATCATCGAGGCATGGTTCAGTTCGTCGGAGAACATGATCAGCCCCGGCAGGATCTTGCCCAGGGTCGACAGCGTCGCCTCATTGGCAATGTAGCCCGAGGTGAAGAGCAGCGCGCCGTCCTTGCGGTGCAGGTCGGCCAGCGACCGCTCCAGTTCGACATGATAATGGGTCGTGCCGGAGATATTGCGGGTACCGCCGGCGCCGGAACCGACGTCGTCGATCGCCTTCTTCATCGACTCGACGACGCAGGGCACCTGGCCCATGCCGAGATAATCGTTCGAGCACCACACCGTCACATCGCGCACATTGCCGTCCGGCGAACGCCAGCGTGCAACGGGGAATTCGCCCTTGCGGCGCAGAAGATCGGCAAACACCCGGTAGCGGCCTTCAGCCTTGACCCGGCGGACCGCGTCCGCGAAGGCGTTCTGATAGTTCATGGGCGGAGCCTTTCTTGATTCTGCAGCCAAAACAGGCCTCGGACCGGGTTTTAGAGGGATTGTTTCCCGACCGCGACAGGACAGAGCGCCGCACCTCAGCAATATTTCACAACAGGCGCCGCACAGCCCTGTTATAGCTGCATCATAACTGACACTTAGGCACAAAGAAAAGGCGCGGTTTCCGGCAAACCGCGCCTTGATCCTGGTCAGAGACAGTCACTGCCTACATGCGGAACCGGATGTGATCGGCCCAGAAGCGTTCAATACGGGTCAGCGCCGTATTCACCGCCGGCAACTGGTCCACCTCAACGCCGCCGACCGGCGACAGCGCCGTGCCCTGGCGGGCGAAGAGCGTGTTCAGCCGGGCGCGGACGGCATGACCTGTTTCGGTCAGGCTGACACGGACCGAACGGCGGTCGACTTCCGAGCGCTCGTGGCGGATATAACCGGCATCGACGAGCTTCTTGAGATTGTAGGAGACGTTGGAGCCGAGATAGTGACCGCGCGTACGCAGTTCGCCGGCGGTCAGTTCCTGGTCACCGATATTGAAGAGCAGCAGCGCCTGGACCGAGTTCAGATCGTCCAGCCCCTCGCGATCGAGCTCATCCTTCACCACATCCAGGAGCTGCCGGTGCAGGCGCTCCACGAGTTGAAGAAGCTCGAGATATTCCATGTTCGGCGCCGCATCCGGCGCCATGTTTTCTGCCATGACCATTTGACCACTCCACCCGATCTTTTTCGATCTTGTGAGCGGAGCCTAGCGGCAAAGGGCAAAAATCCCCTTAACGGGACGCAATCCGTTGCGGACGGCGGCGCGCTGCCCGCTGCCGGACGCGTTGGCAGGCCTTGAAAACCCTCAGAATCTGGGTACGCCGGCTACTCGCCCCAGCTGCCGTCGAGCAGCTTGTAGATGCCGGAGAAGTCCGACGCGCCGCCACCGAGATTGTCGAACATGGCGTAGAGCGCTTCGGCCTGGGCACCCAGCGGCGTCGCCGCACCGGCGGTCTGGGCGGCATCCTGGGCAAGCTTGAGATCCTTCAGCATCATCGCCGTGGCAAAACCCGGCTTGTAGCCATTGTTTGCCGGCGTGGTCGGGATCGGCCCCGGCACCGGGCAATAGCTGGTCATCGACCAGGACTGGCCGGACGCCCTGGACGAGATGTCGAAGAATTTCTGCGCATCCAGACCCAGCTTGTCGGCCAGCGCAAAGGCCTCGCACGTGCCGATCATGGTGATGGCGAGCAGCATGTTGTTGCAGATCTTGGCCGCCTGCCCGGCGCCCAGATCGCCGGCCCGCAGCACCGCCTTGCCCATCGCATCAAGGAAGACCTCGGCGGCCGCGAAATCGGCTTCCGATCCGCCGACCATGAAGGTCAGCGTGCCGCCCTGGGCCGCCGCCACACCGCCGGAAACCGGCGCGTCGACAAAGCGGAAGCCCTTCTCCACCGCCAGCCCGCCGACATGCCGCGCACTGGCAACGTCGATGGTCGAGCAGTCCATGAACAGCGTGCCGGGCGCCGCAGCGCCGAAAATCTCGCCCTCATAGACCGCGCGCACATGCTTGCCCGCCGGCAGCATGGTCACCACGGCTTCCGCCGCCGCGACCGCATCGCCAGCCGACGCAGCGGCGCTGGCGCCACTGTTCACGGCGTGCGCGACGGCATCGGCGCTGAGATCGAAGGCCAGCACCTCATGTCCGGCCTTCACCAGATTGGCCGCCATGCCCGATCCCATGTTTCCAAGACCGATAAAGGCAATCTTCGCCATCACTGCTTCTCCCGTGGAATTGTCTCGCTGGACCGGCGCTATTCGCCGAGGAATGTCATTTCATGATCGCCGTCGAGCGGCGCAAAGGCGGCCTCGATCGCCGCATCGTCGACCTCGGCCACCGTCGCCGGCGACCATTTCGGCGCGTGATCCTTGTCGATGATCACGGCGCGCACGCCTTCGTAGAAATCCGTGCCCGTCAGGCACCAGCTGGACACGCGCAGATCCTGGCGCATCACATCCTCGAAGCTGAGATCCCCGCCCCTGCGCAGGCAGGCCAGGGTCAGTTTCAGCGCCGTCGGCGACTTGCTGGCGATGATCTGGGCCTGCTTGGCCGACCAGCTGTCGCCCGCGCCCTCGATCCGCGCCACGATGTCCTCGACCCGGTCGCCGGCAAAGGCGGCGTCAATCAGGCCACGCGTATGCGCCAGCTCGCTGTCGCCGGGATCGCCGGAGAATTCCTCCAGCAGAACCTCCAGCGCGTCCTCGTCGGACAGGTCCGCCGCCTCCAGCGCCGCGATCAGCGCTTCGGTCTGGCCGGAGGGGCAGTAATGCGTTGCCAGGCCCGCCGCGATGCAGTCCGGCGCCTTCAGGCGTGCCCCCGTCAGCCCCATCCAGGTGCCGATCTCGCCGGCCAGGCGCGGCAGGAAATAGGCGCCGCCGACATCCGGGTGAAAGCCGATCCCGGTTTCCGGCATGGCGAACACCGTGCGATCGCCGGCCACCCGGTGCGAGCCGTGCACCGACACGCCGACACCGCCCCCCATGGTGATGCCGTCGATCAGGGCGACATAGGGTTTGGGATAGTGATGGATCAGCGTGTTGAGCCTGTATTCGTCGCGCCAGAACAGCCAGGCCCGGTCATCACCGGCCTTGCCCGAATTGTGCAGCTGGAGAATGTCGCCGCCGGCGCAGAAGCCCTTCTCGCCGGCCCCGTCGACCACGACCGCCTTGACCGCGTCATCGTCCTTCCAGGCCTCCAGCGCCTCGATCATGGCAAGGCACATGCCATGGGTCAGCGCGTTGAGCGCCTTGGGACGGTTCAGCGTGATACGGCCCACCTGGCCGGTCTTGCGGGCGATGATTTCCGGTTCGTCGGTCATGGTCGCAGGCCTCTTTGTCTTACTCACTGATGCGCTGTTTAGGCCGGACGCCGCCGGCATCCAAGACCGCGTCTGCGGCCTATTCGCTCTCGCCGTAGAATTCGCGCATCACCCAGTCGCCATCCTTCCATTCCGGCTCCAGGGCCGCGAACACCAGGCCGACCCAGCCAAAGCGCGGATCGTTGGATTCCCCGGCCAGCGCCTCGTCATGCTGCAGCGGCACCCAGCACACCAGGTCGCCGGCATCCAGCCCCTTCTGCGGGGCTCCGATGGTGCGCGAGAAGACGATGAAACCGCCGTCCCCGGACGCCACTTTCAGCATCACATTGGCGTTGCCGTCGCTGTCGAAGGCGAGCGGCGCGTCCGAACCGAACTCGCTGCGCGCATCCAGGATGATGGCCGGCAGCGGCTGCTCCGGCGCGAGAACGGTATTCAGCTCGTCGCAGGCCGCCTGGAACGCGGCCTCGCTGGTCTCGAAGGCCCGGTTCGACAGGGCCTGCGTGTCGTCGGCGATGACGCTCTCCTACTTCAGCTCATCCTTGGCAATGATGACGCGCATGATCTCGTTCGTGCCCTCCAGGATCTGGTGGACGCGCAGGTCACGCACGATCCGCTCGAGCGGATAGTCCTTGAGGTAGCCGTAGCCGCCATGCAGCTGCAAGGCCTGATTGGCAACGTCGAAACAGGTGTCCGTCGCGAACCGCTTGGCCATGGCGCAATACTTGGCCGCCGACGGATCGCCGGCATCGACCGAGGCCGCCGCGCGATAGAGCATCAGGCGCGACGCCTCCAGCTCGGTCGCCATGTCGGCCAGCTTGAACTGGGTCACCTGGAATTGCGCCAGCTCGCGGCCGAACTGCTTGCGGGTTCCGACATACTCCTTGGCGACCTCGAACGCCTCGGTCGCGCCGCCCAGGGAACAGGCGCCGATATTGATGCGGCCGCCATTGAGCCCCTTCATCGCCAGGGTGAAACCCATACCTTCTTCGGCGAGCAGGTTTTCCGCCGGCACGCGGCAATCCTCGAAATTGACGATGCGCGTCGGCTGGGCATTCCAGCCCATTTTCTTCTCGTTGGCCCCGAAGGAGAGGCCCGGCGTGTCCTTTTCCACCACGATGGTGGAAATCCCCTTGGGCCCCTCGCCGCCCGTGCGGCACATGACGACGTAATAGTCCGACGTGCCCGCACCGGAGATGAAGGCCTTGGCGCCGTTGAGCACATAATGATCGCCATCGCGCACGGCCTTGGTCTTCAGACTGGCCGCATCCGAACCCGCACCCGGTTCGGTGAGGCAATAGGAGGCGATCTTCTCCATCGTCATCATCTGCGGCAGGAAGCGCTGGCGCTGATCCTCCTTGCCCCAGGTGTCGATCATCCAGGCGCACATGTTGTGGATCGACAGGAAGGCCGCCGTGGCGACACAGCCGCGCGACAATTCCTCGAAAATGAGTGCGGCATCGAGACGCGTCAGATTGGAGCCGCCGACATCCTCGCGCGTGTAGATGCCGGCAAAGCCGAGTTCGGCCGCCTCGCGCATCACCTCGACGGGGAAGTGTTTTTCCTCGTCCCAGCGGGCCGCATTGGGCTTGAGACGGTCTTCGGCGAATTTTCTCGCCATGTCGCGAATGAGGGTCTGATCTTCTGTGAGAGCGAAATGCACCGCAGCGCTCCTGTTGCTTATATGGTCCTGTGGAGACAAATTTTGCCGAAGCGATCTGGAACGGAGCCGTAACGCGGGCTGACGCGCGCGGCAAGTTCGATAACGCACACCCCGGCCGTCATCGCGGCCTCTGACGACAAGGACACGCGCCCGCCATGTACCCGTCCACCCGCCTTCGCCGTACCCGCCAGGCCGACTGGTCGCGCCGCCTCGTGCGCCAGAATACCCTGACAGTGAACGACCTGATCTGGTCTGTCGTCGTGTCCGACACCGCCGATCCGGTCGAACCGGTAATGGCGATGCCGGGCGTCGACCGCCTGTCGCTTTCCGCACTGGCGAAGGCGGCAAAGGAAGCGCAGGATCTGGGCATTCCGGCGATGGCGATCTTCCCGCACATCGATCCGGCCAGGAAGGATGATTCCGGTTCCGAGGCCCTCAATCCGGACGGTCTGGTGCCCAATGCGATCCGCACCATCAAGGACGCCGCGCCCAATGTCGGCGTGATCTGCGATGTCGCGCTCGACCCCTTCACCACGCACGGCCATGACGGTGTGCTCGACGGCGACCGTATCGCCAATGACGCCACCGTCGAACAGCTGGTCGCCCAGGCCCTTGTGCAGGCAGAGGCCGGCTGCGATGTCATCGCCCCGTCCGACATGATGGATGGCCGGATCGGCACGATCCGCGACGCGCTGGAAGCGGACGGCCATCACGACACGATGATCCTCTCCTACGCCGCCAAATACGCCTCCGGCTTCTACGGCCCCTATCGCGAGGCGATCGGCTCGGCGGCGGCCCTGAAGGGCGACAAGCAGACCTATCAGATGGATCCGGCCAATCGGGACGAAGCGCTGCGCGAAGTCGAGCTGGACATCGCCGAGGGCGCCGACATGGTGATGGTCAAGCCCGGCCTGCCCTATCTCGACATTGTCCGCGCCCTCTCCGACACCTTCCCCGTGCCCGTCTACGCCTTCCAGGTCTCCGGCGAATACGCCATGATCGAGGCCGCCGCTGCCAATGCCTGGATCGACGGCGAACGCGTGATGATGGAAAGCCTGCTCGCCTTCAAGCGCGCGGGCGCCGCGGGAATCATCACCTATTTCGCACCGCGGGCGGCGCGGTTGCTGAACGGATAGCCGGCCCGGCTTGACCGGCGCGCGCCGGGAGCCTACCCAACTTCAATCATCAACTGGAGCGTTTATGCGCCTCTCGGCCTGACTGGCCCGCCTGGCAGGCGGGCATTTCGAAAACCACCCGATCGCACGCACAAGGCGTGCGGTGTGTTTTCACACGTCAGGAACAAGACATTGACCGACAAAATCAATCTGACCATTCGACCGGCGACGCCGGCCGACATCGAACCGCTGACCGCCCTGTCCTACAGGACGATCCGGTCGAAATACCCGTCCGTCATCGGGGCGGACACAGTGGAGGCCTACATCGCCAGCGGCGCCGTACCGGCCTTCTATCGCGAGCGGAACGCCTTCACCCGGGTCGCCGAAGTAAACGGCGAACCGGCCGGGGCCTGTGCCGTCAAGGAGGGCGAGATCGACCTGATGATGGTCGCGCTGGAATACCATCGCTCCGGCATCGGCTCGGCCCTTCTGGAAGACGGCGAGCGCCGCCTGTTCCGGGATCATGACCGGATTGTCCTGGAAAGCTTCCGCGACAATCTCCAGGCAAATACCTTCTACGAGAAGCATGGCTGGACGGTCGAAAAGACCTTCACCATGCCGGACTTTGCCATCCCGATGGTCCGCATGACCAAGCAACGCTAGGAATGAGAGGGCCGGTCGAACGAATTCGGCCGGCCCGCCTTCCAGGCGACTTCACGGGAGAACATGTTATGATTGTATCCGTTCGACCGATTTAGGAGTGGACCATGCGAAAGACCTGCCCGGCCTGCAGCGCAAAGCTGCCCTCCAACACGATCTGGCGCATGAATACCGGCAATCAGTTTTCCTGCAGCCAGTGCAATGCGGTTCTGGGCTGGCAGGCCGCCGGACCGGTGGCGCTCGTGCTGCTGATCGCCTTCGCGTCCGTTCCCGCCTTCATCTGGCTGGCCGGACGGATGGGGGCCGTCGGCCTGGTCGTTGCGATCCTGCTCCTGATTGCCGGATGCGGCCTCATTGCAATCCAGGGAATGCGTCCCGTTCTCCTCCACCGGACCTGACCGGTCCTGCACACCGCTTCCCGGCACTGCCCCTTTCAGCCTTTGACCTCGAACGCGGTCTGCGGCATGCCCGTATCCGACAGCGACAGCTTTACCGGGACGTGCCTGATGTCTTCCTCCACCCGCGAAACCCGCACCGTGCAGGCCATGCACGCGATCGACAGCCTGACCGGGGCGGTCATTCCGCCGCTGCATACGTCGACGACCTATGCGCGCGATGCGGAGAATGCGCTGATCGGAGCGCAGGACTATCGCCGGCCACAGGGGCCGACCGAGCGGCAGGCGGCGCAGGTGCTCGCCATGCTGGATGGCGGGGCGGATGCGCGGCTGTTTTCCTCGGGCATGGCGGCCATCGCGGCGGTGCTGGAAAGCGTACCGGCGGGCGGGCATGTCGTTGCCCAGACCGAGATGTATTACGGCGCGCGGGGCCTCTTGCAGCGGGCGCTGGCGAAAAAGCGGATCACGCTGAACCTGGTGATGCCGGGCGATCTGGATGCCCTCACCGCCGCGGCCCGGCCCGCCACCGACCTGATCTGGATCGAGACGCCCGCCAACCCGTCCTGGGCGATTGTCGACATCGCCAAGGCGGCCGATATCGCCCATGCCGTCGGTGCCACGCTGGCGGTGGACTCGACCTGCGCCCCGCCCTGCACCACGCGTCCGCTGGAGCTGGGCGCGGATATCGTCATGCATTCGGCGACCAAATATCTCAACGGCCATTCCGACGTGCTTGCCGGCGCGCTGGTGACCCGCAAGACCGACACCCGCTGGGACGAGATCTGCGAGATCCACAACAAGACCGGCGCCATTCCCGGCGCCTTCGAGACCTGGCTCCTGCTGCGCGGACTGCGCACCCTGCATGTGCGCTATGCCCGCCAGAGCGAGACCGCACTGTGGCTGGCCGAACGGCTGGCTGTCGATACGCGGCTTGCGGCCGTGCATTATCCCGGCCTTACGGGCCATCCCGGTCACGATGTGGCGCGGCGGCAGATGACGGGCGGGTTCGGCGGCATGCTGTCGGTGGAACTGGCCGGCGGTTTCGAAGCGGCGCGGCGCTTCGCGGCAGCGACGAACGTCTTCATCCAGGCGACTTCGCTGGGCGGGGTGGAAAGCCTGATCGAGCACCGCAAACCCATCGAGGGGGCCGACAGCCCGGTGCCCGACGCGCTGGTACGCCTGTCGGTCGGGCTGGAGACACCGGCCGACCTGCTCGCTGATGTCGATCAGGCGCTCGCTGCGGCTGCGGCCACCGGCAAAAAGTAGCTAATCGCCACCTTTATTGCACTAGACCCCAGTACTCCACACGTTTTTCGGCGCCTCTATTGTCGAATCTGAAAATATTTGCCTACGGTACAGGCGTTCTGTTGTGGTTCGTGTACGCGTTACTCAAGAAAAGTAATGGGGAGATCCACATGTCACTCGACAAGATCGTCTGGGCCGTCGCGGCCATTGCCGCCATCGTCTTCGCCTTCATATCCGGCTTCGAATGGGGCGGGTTGATACTGGCCCTGCTGGGTCTGGCCAGCGGCTTCTTCATCAAGGGAGAGCACCGCCGCGCCGTGATTCTGGCGGCCATTTTCCTGATCGCCGGCGGGGCCGGCGCGCTCGGCGCCATACCGACGGCGGGCGAGTATCTCACGGCCATTTTCACCAATTACGGCGCCGTCCTGTCGGCGGCATCTCTCATGGTGATTGTCATGGCGACCGCCGAACGCCTCGTGCCGGGCATGCCCGCACAGTCGTAGACAAACTCGGCGCCGCCGCGCCCGGTCCGGATCTCGCCCCGGACTGCATCGCGGCGGCGCCTTTCGTCCGTATCCGGCCTCGCCGCGAATTGCCTATTCGCTGATCCGCACGGCAGGCAGCGACCATTTGAACCGGATCGCACAGCCGCGCAGGATCAGTGCAAGAGCCGCCGACCCCAGTGTCACGGCGCTGGGATTAAGGCCCAGGGCCAGCCCCGCGACATAGGCCGCCGCGCCGGCCATCGCCGCGAGGGCGTAGATGTCCTCGCGCAGCACCAGCGGCACGTCATTGACGATGATATCGCGCAAGAGGCCGCCAAAGGCCGCGCTCATCATCCCGGTGAGGATGGCGATGGTCCAGTGCGCGCCAGCCGCCAGCCCGGCCTCGGCTCCGATGACGCAGAAGACCGAAAGACCGATCGCGTCGGCCCAGATCAGGGCGGCACGGCGGGTGGCAATGGCCTGCGCCCAGGGCGAGGTGAAATAGCCCAGCAGCGCGCCGCCGACGGCGACGGCCAGATAGTTCGGTTCGGCGATCCAGTAGACCGGCAATTGTCCCAAGAGCACGTCGCGCAGCGTGCCGCCGCCCATCCCCGTCACCGCGCCGACGATGGCTGCACCGAACGGGTCGAGCGCCTTACGCGCCGCCAGCATGCCGCCGGAATAGGCGAAGAAAGCGATGCCGCCATAATCCAGCAGCGTGAACAGGAATTCGACATTCATGATCCCGCTCCTGTTGCCTCGGGAAGCGCCGGCACAATCGGCACCCCCTCGCCTGTCTCGACCGTCAGCAGCACCGCCAACCCGGTCAGGGCGACGATCAGCACAGCCCAGACCGCCAGATTGATATAGACCGAGCGCGTCGCCGAGCGGCGCTCGAGCCAGGTGCGCGGCCTTATCCCCTTGTAGAAGAAAACCAGCAGCGCGGCGAGATTGACGCTGACCACATTGATCGCCAGCAGGAGGCCAGCACGCAGGGCGAGTTCGGTCTCGCCGGCGCCCAGCAACAGGCCCGCCGTCGCTGCCGGCGGCAACAACGCCACGGCGACCATCACACCCACCAGGGTGGAGGACAGTCCCGTCGCGATCGACAGGGCGGCCGCGGCCCCCGACGCCAGGGCGAGCACGGTGGAATCGAGCCCGACAACCGTGCGGCCGGACAATTCCTCAGATGTCAGATCCGCGCCGAACGCCAGGCCGATCAGGGCCGACAGCGCCATCCCGAAGGCGAGCCCCACCAGCGCCGTACGCGCCGAGCGGGCCATCAGTTCCAGATCGCCCAGCGCCGAGGCGAAGGAGAAGGCGAGGATCGGGCCCAGCAAGGGTGCGATTACCATCGCGCCGATCACCACGGCGACATTGTCGGCCGACAGGCCGAACACGGCGACGATGGTGGATAACAAGGTCAGGAGCAGGAAGTCGCGATGCAGTTTCGCACCGCCCGCCACGTCCTGGTAGAGCTCCTCGCGCAGGGCGATGAATTTGCGGCGCGCCGAAGCCTCGACCAGTTTCGCCGCCGGCTTGGGCAGGCTGGCCTCGACCGGCAGCACGACCAGGCGCCAGTCTTCCAGACCGTCCATCAGGCCGTTGATCGAATCAATGGCGGCCTGCCCCTCGCCATCGCCGAAGACCAGACGCAGGACGCGCCGGCCGCGCGAGGTGGGCTCGCTCAGCACGGTATCGAGTGGTTCGGCCCGCTCGCTGGCCGCCATCAGGCGTTCCACAAGCGCCGCATCGTCCCGGAAGCTCAGCTCGATCAGACGCATCCCGGCTCACGCCTTGCCATTCTGGCGCGCGAGCATTTCGCGGCGCGCGTGTTCGAATTCCAGCAGATCGGCCAGATCGCGTGCGCGCCAGGCCGCGCCCATCATCATCAGGCTGAACACCATCCACACCCCCAGAATACCGATCAGCGTATCAATGCGCTCAAAGCCGATCCGCAGCCAGAAATCCGGCTCCATTTCGGAAATGCCGAACACGGCCGCCACCGGGACCGAGACCAGCAGCAGTGTCGTTGTGCGAAAAACCCGCTCGACGCGGTGTGCATTGAGCGCGGCATAGGTTTTCAGGAATTCGACCTGGGCGTCGTCCAGCCCGCCCAGAAGGCCCAGCCCGACCTTCCAGTGCACCGCCCGCGTCAGCGGCGTAAGCTGGTCATTGGCCATCTGCGACAGCGAGCGCCGGGTGAAACCGGCCAGCAGCATGCGCCAGGTCGCGAACAGCGAAGTCAGGCGTTTCCACACGCCCATGGCGACCGGATCGGTGCGGATCAGCTGGCCCTCGCCGCTCACAGGTCACGCTCCAGCCGCGCGATCAGCGAGGAGGTGTCCCAACGATGGCCGCCCATGGCCTGCACATCGGCATAGAACTGGTCGACAAGCGCCGCCACCGGCAGGCGCGCGCCATTCCGCCGGGCCTCTTCCAGCGTGATGCGAAGATCCTTGCGCATCCAGTCGATGGCAAAGCCGAAATCGAACTCGTCCTTCACCATGGTCTGCCAGCGGTTTTCCATCTGCCAGGATTGCGCCGCGCCCTTGGAGATCGCGCCGATCACCAGCGCCGGATCCAGCCCCGAGCGCTTGGCGAAGTGCAGGCCTTCGGACAGGCCCTGGACAATGCCGGCGATACAGATCTGGTTGACCATCTTGCACAATTGCCCGGCGCCGGCCGGCCCGATCAGTGAGCTTGCCTTGGCATAGGCGTCCATCACCGGTTCGACGCGCGCGAACGTGTCGGCCTCGCCGCCGCACATGATGGTCAGCTGGCCGTTTTCCGCTCCCGCCTGGCCACCGGAGACCGGCGCGTCGAGAAAACCGATGCCGGTATCGCGGGCCGCCTGGTCCAGCTCCCGCGCCAGCTCGGCCGAGGCGGTGGTGTGATCGACCAGCACGGCTCCGGGCTTCATCACCGGTATCGCCTTTTCGGCAACGCTGCGCACATCGGGATCATCGCCCAGGCAGGCAAAGACGAAGTCCGCATCCGCAACAGCCGCCTCAACCGAGGGGGCTGACACGCCGCCATGCTCGGCCGCCCACTCTTCCATTTTGGCCGCAGTGCGGTTCCAGACGACGACGTCATGGCCGGCTCCGGTGAGGTGGCCCGCCATCGGAAAGCCCATCACGCCCAGACCGAGAAATGTGCAACGCGCCATGAAGCTCTCCCCTTTGCGCTTTCCCCTTGCTAGTCTCCCGGCAATTGGGGAGCAAGTCATCATGATCGCACGTTTTCTTCGCTATGCCGGTCTGGCCGCCGCCGGACTGCTGGCCCTCGCCCTTGTCGCGGCACTGGTTGTCGGCAACCGTCTCTATGCCTCGCTGCCGCAGACGCGCGGCACCATGGATGCCCCCGGCCTGCAGAACACCGCGCATATCGTACGCGACAATTGGGGCATTCCGCACATCTTCGCCGATCGCGATCGTGACGCTTTCTATGCGCTCGGTGTTGCGCATGCGCAGGACCGGCTTTGGCAGATGGAGATCACCCGCCGGGCCCTGCGCGGCCGCGTCGCCGAAGTGCTGGGCGAACCCGGCGTCTCCTCCGACATTTTCTTCCGCACGATGGGGCTTGGCCCGGCTGCAGATACCGCAGCAGAAAACCTGCCGGCCGATATCCGGGCCGCGCTGGAAGCCTATGCCGCCGGCGTCAATGCGGTGATCGACGCACCGGGCTTCGTCGCGCCGCCGGAATTCCAGATCCTGATGATGCAGCCGGAACCCTGGACGCCGGCCGACACGGTGGTGGTCTACAAGGCGATCGCGCTCGACCTGTTCGGCAATGCCTTCGAGGAACCGCGCCGTGCCGCGCTGGAGGCCCATCTGGGTGAGCAGCGCACGCTGGAATTCATCGGCCGCTATCCCGACGACGCCCCCCGCTCGCTCTCCATGGCTGATCTGGGGCTTGAGGAAACGGGTGCGACACCCGAGCCCGAAACGCCGACTCAGGGGCCGGAAGACAATGGCCGCGACGGATCGAACAACTGGGTGCTCTCCGGCAGCCACACCGTGTCCGGCCTGCCCATTCTGGCAAACGACCCGCATCTTGGCCTGCGCGCACCGGCAATCTGGTATCTCGCCCGCATCACGTCACCGGACGGGTCGGTGGTCGGCGCCACCCTGCCCGGTACGCCCTTCGTGACGCTGGGGCGCAATGACAATATCGCCTGGGGATTCACCAATACCGGTCCCGATGTCGGCGATCTGCATGCCGTCACCGAGGCCGATGTGACCGGCTCGCGCGAGGAGATCATCGCCGTGCGCTTCGGCGACGACATCACCATCACGCGGCGCGAGACGGCGACGGGCCCCGTGCTCGATCCGGAACATTTCCCCGCCTACACCGTGCCCGAGGGCGCCGACTTCTTTGCCCTGCAATGGATGCTCGACGAGCCGGACGACGCGACGACCGGTGTCGGCATGCATATCCTGGCCGGTGAGGACTGGCAGGACTTCGTCGATGCCGTGCGCAATTTCGTGGCGCCGCAGCAGAACATGGTCTTCGCCGCCCGCGACGGGGATATCGGTTTCTACGCCCCGGCGCGCATTCCGGTGCGCGATGCCGACGGCAACTGGGTCTCGACCATTCCTTTCGACGAACTGCCCCACACCCGCAATCCCGAGCGCGGCTTCATCGCCACCGCCAACAACAAGATCGTGCCGGACGGCTATCCGCATTATCTGACCGGCGACTGGTATGGCGTGAACCGGATCCGGCGCATCTATGAAGGCATCGAGAGCAATGACCGCCACGATCTGGACAGCATGGCTGCGCTGCAGGTCGATACGGTGTCGGTGATGGCCCGTCAGGTTCTGCCGGTCCTGATGACCGCAGAACCCGCCAGCGAGGCCGGCCGCGAAGCCCTGGCGATGCTCGCCGGCTGGGATGCCGACATGGCCGTCGACCGGCCCGAACCGCTGATCTATGCCGCCTGGATGCGGTCGCTCTCACGCGCCGTCTATGCCGACGATCTCGGCGATCTCTTCGACCGCTGGTATGCCGACCGCCGTGTCTTCATGACCGATGTCCTGACCGGCGATCTGGGCGCCTGGTGCGATGACAGCACGACCGAAGCGGTGGAAACCTGCCTGGACCTTCTGGGGCCGGCCCTCGACGACGCGATGGAACAGACAATCGCAGATCACGGGGCGGACATGTCGGCCTGGCGCTGGGGCGATGCCCATTATGCCCGCCACGCTCACACACCGTTTTCCGATTTCCCGGTGCTGTCGGACTGGTTCACCATCGAAACGCCGATCCCCGGGGACGGCTCGACGGTGAATGTCGCCCACTTCTCCTACCGCACCCCGGGGTATGACGTCTTCCACGGCGCCTCCTACCGGGCGCTCTACGACATGGCCGAACCGGACGCCTCGCGCTTCATGATCACGACGGGCCAGTCCGGCAATGTCATGTCACGCCACTATGACGACCTGGCCCCGCTGTGGGGCCGCGGCGAATATGTGGAGATCCCGACCGGCTGGACGATGGATGCCGTGCCCGAGGGCATGAGCGTGCTGGAGCTTCAGCCCGGCTCGCAATAGGTCGAGGTGTAGAAGACCAGCGCCGGCACGTCGCGCGGGGTATCCAGATCGATCACCTCGCCGACAATGATGTCGTGATCGCCGCCCCGGTGCACGGCGCTCTGCTTGCACACGAAGTGCGCCACGGCGCCATCGATCAACGGCGCCTGCTCGCCGGTCCACAGCGCATGGCAATTGCGCAGGTCCGGCTGCAGGGCACAGGCATGGGCCAGTCCGGCCTGGTCGGCTGCGAGCACATTGATGGCGTAGGTCTGCGCATTCCGGAACATCGCATAGCGCTCGGTCTCGCGCTCGATCGACCACAGTACGAGCGGCGGGTCGAGCGAGACCGAGGCGAAGGAATTCACCGTCATCCCGACAGCCCGGCCCTCATGAAAGGCCGACACGATGGTTACGCCGGTCGGAAAGCGCCCGAGCGCATCTCTGAATTCGCGGCTGTCGATCAAGGGGCTGACCTCGCAAGCTGGGATTTTGAAACCTGGCCTTAACGCTAACCGTCTACAGGAGGGAGGGATAAGGAAACAAGGCGGGTGGACATGGCGTCGAAAGATCAGCCGATTGTCATCAAGAAAGTCGTAAAGGGCGGAGGCGGCGGCCACCATGGCGGCGCCTGGAAAGTCGCCTATGCCGACTTCGTGACCGCGATGATGGCCTTCTTCCTGTTGATGTGGCTGATCAACACCACCACACCGGAGCAAAAGCGCGGCATTGCCGACTATTTCGCGCCTGCCAGCGTCTCGCCGGCGAACTCGGGTTCCGGCGCGCCGCTGGCCGGTACCGCGCCGGGCGATGACGGCGTGCAGGGGTCCGGCGACAGCTCGATGCGCCAGCGCCTCGCCCCGTCCGCACCGCAACTCAATGACCGCGACCGCCAGCAGACGCCGGAAGGCTCGCCGGAATCGCCGGACGAGATCCAGGAATCCGCCGCCCAGGTGATGGCCTCCGCCATGGCGGAAGCCCAGGCCCGCCGCGATGCGGCCCAGCTTCACTCGGCCGCCTTGTCGCTGCGCCAGGCGATGCAGGACATGCCGGAACTGGCCGAACTGTCCAACCACATCATTGTCGACGAGACACCGGAAGGCCTGCGCATCCAGCTGATCGACCAGGAAGGCCGCCCGATGTTCAATCCGGGCGATACCGAACCGACCGACCGCGCCATCACGCTGCTGCGCGCCGTTGCCCGCATTGCCGAGCGCCTGCCGAACCGCCTCTCGATTGCCGGCCATACCGACAGCGCACCCTCGACCGGCGGCAGCTATACCAATTGGGAATTGTCGTCGGATCGCGCCAATGCCGCCCGCCGTGTCCTGCAGACCTCGGGCATTTCGAACGACCGGATCTACGAAGTGCGCGGCAAGGCCGGTTCCGAACCGCTCTATCCGGACGATCCCTACATGCCGGGCAATCGCCGGATTTCCATCGTGCTCCTGCGCGAGGCCCCGGTCCTGCCCCAGGGTCACGAACTCTAGGTCGGCCCACGCCGGAGACTTTGCACCGGCGCGGACCGCTTCCCGATTGTCAGGCCGGCACCGCCGGTTGCGCAGTCGCACGGACCTGACCGACCAGTTTCGCCCAGTCCATGTCCAGCGCCTCATAGACGGGCCCGGCCTGTTCAGACGCATTGTCGCCCAACACCTCGACCATGAGGCTGGAGCCGTCGGCAACAATCACCCCGCTCTGCACCAGCCGCATCAACCCCGTTTCGCGTTTCGTAGCGTTAAAAGTGCCGCTGGCATCGACGGCGACATAGGCCTCGAAACCTTCGCGCACGGCCCGCATCGCGGGAAAGGCCGCGCAGACCTCGAGCGAGACGCCCGCGAAAATCAGCTTGCTGCGTCCCGTCGCGCGGATCGCCGCCTCGACCCGGGGATCGTCCCAGGCATTCACTGTTGTGCGGTCGATAAACTCCTGGCCCGGCAAGGCCTCTTGCAGCTCCGGAAAGGCCGGTCCCCACAGCGTGTTCGCAGAGGTTGTCGTGGTCACCACGGGCAGACCCAGTGCTTTCGCCGCCCGCGCCAGCCCGACCACATTGCGCTTGAGGTCGCCGACGGAATAATCGCGGATACCGGTCATCAGACCGACCTGGTGATCGACCAGGACCAGGGCTGAATTCTCCCGGCTCAGCGGCTCGGGGTTGAGAGGGTTCATTGTCATGATTGGCTCCTTTTCGATGTCGATTGAATGGTGACAGTTCTACGAGGCAGGCTGGTCGATGTGTCCCAACTCACCTTCCGCGTAGGCTTCTGAAACAGCTTCGATTTCCTCGATCGTGCTCATCACGAACGGCCCGCGTTGCACGAAGCGCTCGCCAATCGGCGCGCCCTGGAGAAGTGCCAGATGCGCATCACCCGCGCTGCGGATGGTGAGGGTCCGGGCCCGGCTGGGATTGTTCACCGCGATCGCCTGTCCCGCGCCGATGGCGGCGGCATTGCCATCGATCTCGAACCGCACATGGCCGTTCACGCCCACCAGCAAGGCCGTCTCTCCGGCCGGAACCGTGTGCGCATAGCGCGCACCGGCGTCGAGTGTCATATCGAGAACGGTCAGCGGCAGGGCCGGCGATGTGGCGCCGGCGATCTCATTGCTCTGCCCGAGCATCACGCGCACGCGCACGCCGTCAGCGGTCACCACCGGCATCGTATCCGACGCGACGTGAAGGGAGGCCGGCGCGTCATGCTTCATGCGAGCCGGCAGATTGACGAAGACCTGCAGGCCGTGCGTACGCGAACCCGGCCCGGGCGCCTCGTCGTGCACGGCACCGCGCCCGGCCTTCAGCCAGTAGAGATCGCCCGGCATCAGGTCGATGTCATTGCCCAGGGAGTCGCGGTTGTTGAAGCGGCCCTCACTGTCCTCGAACAGGATCGATACGGCCGACATGCCGGCATGAGGATGCGCGCCGAAAGTCGGTTCGCTCATCGTGTAGTGATCCAGCATCACGAACGGATCCATCAGCCCGTCGAACCGGTTCTGCCGGAAGCTCTTCGCCGTGAAACCGGTGCCGATCGAGAACGGCTCACCTGTGATGGTTTCGGACAGGTTGACTTCCGGATCGGCAGCCGGGCTTTTCGTTGCAATCGTCATTGGGTGTCTCCTTTTGATGGTGCACACCTAAGAACGGAACGACGATTGCAAAAAGTAGCGACATCGGGACTTATAGTTCTATTATTGGAACGACATTGCCCCGGGAGAGCCAGCGTGTCTGTGGACCTGAATGACTATTTCTACTTCGTCCACGTGGTCGAAAAGGGCGGCTTCGCTCCGGCCGGCCGCGCGCTGGGCATTCCGAAATCGAGACTGAGCCGGCATGTCGGCCAGCTCGAAGCGCGCCTCGAGGCCCGGCTGATCCAGCGCACATCGCGGCAATTCCTAGTCACCGATGCCGGGCGGACCTTCTACGAACACGCCCGGGCCGCGCTGGACCGGATGGAGGCGGCCGAGGCGGCCGTCAGACAGAAAAGCCATGAACTGGCTGGCCGGGTCTCGCTGTCCTGTTCCGTCGGCGTCGCACAGTTTGCGCTCAGCCGGATCCTGCCGGAATTCCTCGCGCAGACCCCCCGTGTCGATGTGGTCCAGCATGTCACAAACGAGACCGTGGACCTGGTGGAGAACGGGATCGACCTCGCCCTGCGCGGACATATGGGCCCCCTGCCCGACTCGACCCTCATCCAGACGAAACTCGCCTCGATCGAATGGCATCTGTTTGCCAGTCCCGCTTATCTGGAAGCGGTCGGAAATCCCGACAGCCCCGATGCACTTGAGAACCTGTCCGCCCTGAAAATCGGCTGGCGGCGGGAAACCGGGCAATGGACGCTGAACGGCCGCGGCGGTGTTTCGGTCGGCATTCCCTTCAGGCCCCGTTTCGCCAGCGATGACATGCTGTCACTGAAACGGGCCGCCGCGCAGGGGCTCGGGATTGTGGCCCTGCCAGCCTATGTCTGCCGTGACGAGATCGCGCTGGGCCACCTTGTTCGGGTCCTGCCGGACTGGAGCGCCGGCAAGGCACAGATCAGCCTCCTCATGCCGTCCAGACAGGGCGTCATGCCCGCCGTTGAAGCCCTCTCGGCCTTCCTGCGCAAATCCCTGCCGGAAGCTGTCAGGCCATGAACGGGCACTGCCGGGAAGCGGACACCATCTGCCCTCGGCCGACTGAGGGGCTTCGCAAGCGCACATAACGCGTGGTAGCGTCATGGATTGCACATGTCGGATCCATAGCCTCCTGAAATCAAAATGATAGAAAGCGCGTCGCTAGACGTCTGGCAGATGTGGGCAATTCTCGGCGGCCTGGTCGTCGCAATTGCCTTCTTCGTATGGGACCGGTTCCCGATCGAGATCGTTTCGGCCTCGATCGTGGCGGCGCTCATGCTGTTCTTCCATTTCTTCCCGCTGGAAGACGGACGGCCGAGCATCGCCGCCCTGCTGGAAGGTTTTGCGAACCCCGCTCTCTTCACCATCCTGTGCCTGCTGATTGTCGGCCAGGGCATATTCCAGACCGGTGCGATGGAGGGGCCGACCCAGTTCCTCCTATCCTCCTACGACCAGCGGCCGCGCGGCACGCTGATCGCTATGTTCGCCTTCGTCTTCATCGTCAGCGCATTCATCAACAACACACCGGTTGTGGTGATGTTCGTGCCGATTCTCGTGGCGATCGCGCGGCGGATGGAAAAGAGCCCGTCCAAGCTGATGATCCCGCTGAGTTATGTCTGCATCCTAGCGGGCATGACGACGCTGATCGGCTCCTCCACCAACCTGCTGGTCGCCGAACAGCTGCGCACGATTTCCGGCGTCAGCCTCGATTTCTTCACACCGACCATACCCGGCCTCTTTCTCGCCAGTTTCGGGCTGGTCTACATCGTCTTCGTCCTGCCGCGCCTGCTGCCGGACCGGGACACGATGGAGAGCGAGATCGCCGGTACGGGCGAAGGCCGGCAATACATCGCACAGCTCGAGGTGACCGCCGACCACCCGCTGGCCGGCAAGCGGCCCGTTGCCGGCATGTTTGCCGACCTGCCCGACATGACGGTGCGCATGATCCAGCGCGGCGAGCACGCACTGCTGCCACCCTTCGACCAGATCGAGCTGAAAGCCGGCGATCTCGTCATCGTCGCCGCGACCCGTCAGACCCTGTCCAACCTCCTGTCCAAGCGCGCCGACTTCATGCGCGGCATGCTCGAAGCCTCCGGACCTGGCGAAAACCCGACCCCGGGCGACAGCCTGATGATCACCGAAGCCGTGGTGGCCCCGGGTTCGCGCCTGATCGGCCGGACGATCCAGCAGATCGGTTTCCGGCACGCTACGGGTTGTATCGTGCTGGGCATCCAGCGGCGCAGCCGCATGATCCGCTCGCGCATGGGCGAAATCCGGCTTGAGGCCGGCGACACATTGCTGCTGTTCGGCTCGACGAGCTCGATGCGCCAGCTGCGTTCCGACCGTGACCTTCTGCTGATGGAATGGGCGACGACGGCCCTGGCCGATCCGCGCCGCGCCAATGTCGCGCGCGCCATCTTCGCCGGTGTGGTGATTGCAGCGGCGACCTCGCTGATGCCGATCGCGCTCGCCTCCTTCCTCGGTGCCGTGGCGATGATAGCCGGCGGCTGCCTCAACACCCGCCAGGCGGCGCGTGCCGTCGATATCCGGATCTATCTGCTGATCGGCTCGGCGATTGCCCTGGGCACGGCGCTGCAGATCACCGGCGGGGCCGACCTGCTGGCGACGGGTGTCGTCACGGTCTTCTCATCCTTCGGGCCGGTCGTGCTGATGTCGGCCATGTTCATCCTGATCGCCTTGCTGACCAATGTACTCTCGAACAGCGCCACGGCGATCCTGTTCACCCCGATCGCAGTCGGGGCAGCCAACCAGATCGGCGCCGACCCGTCGCTGTTTGCCCTCACCGTGCTGTTTGCCGCCAATACCTGTTTTGCGACCCCGATCGGTTATCAGACCAATCTTCTCGTGATGGGCCCCGGCCACTACCGCTTCATGGACTATATCCGGGCGGGCGCGCCGATGGTGGTGTTGTTCTGGATCGCCTTCACCCTTTACATTTCCCTCCTCTACGCCTTCGATCTGGTGTGAGTTAGCATGACGGTCCGGTACAGCTGAGTCGAAGAGCGCGCAGTGACCCATCCATTCGCGACACGGCAAATTCCCTTCTTCCTGACGGCGGCAGCGCCGTGCCCGTATCTGCCCGGGCGCTGGGAGCGGAAAGTCTTTACCCGGATCGATCTGGGCGAAGGCCCCGCGCTCAACGACGCGCTGACCCATGCCGGCTTCCGCCGCAGCCAGGGCGTGCTCTATCGTCCGGCCTGCGAGGCCTGCGATGCCTGCAAGTCGGTGCGCATCGATGCCGGCGAGTTCGAGTGGAAGCGCCGCTGGCGCAAAAATCTCAACCGCAATGACGACCTCACCGTGTCCACCGAGGCCCAGACGGCCACGATGGAGCAGTACGAGCTGCTCACCCGCTACCTGGACAGCCGGCACGGCGATGGCGACATGGCCGGCATGTCCTTCGGCGAATACGTGATGATGGTCGAGGAAGGCGCCCAGCGCACCCATGTCACCGAATACCGCGACACCTCGGGGACGCTCGTCGCGGCGGTATTGACCGATGTGCTCAAGGACGGGATCTCGCTGATCTACAGCTATTTCGACCCGGACGAGGAGAAGCGCAGCCTCGGCGCCTTCATGATCCTGGACGCCGTGCGCCAGGCCGAGGCGGCCGGCCTGCCCTTCGTCTATCTGGGCTATTGGGTGCGCGGCAGCCGCAAGATGAGTTACAAGGCAGCCTATCAGCCGCTGCAAGTCCTCACGCCGTCGGGCTGGCAGGCCTATGGCGAACTGGCTAACCATGAGGACGAAATCGACGAGGACTGACACCGGCCGGAACGGGCGGGCACGATCCTCAAGGGGGAGAGACATGGATCGACGCACATTCATCAGCGGCGGCGCGGTCGCCGCTGCGACGGTGGCCACTGCCTGCGGGGAGACGGGGCAGGAAACCGCTGCCGGACCGGCTGCACCGGCCGTCAATCGCGGCGTGAAACGCCTGCGCATGGTGACGACCTGGCCGGCCAATTTCCCCGGCCTGGGCACTGCTGCGAACAATGTCGCCGCCTATATCAACCGCATGTCCGGCGGTTCGCTGGATGTGCGCGTCTATGCTGCCGGCGAGATCGTCAGCGCCTTCGAGGCCTTCGATGCCGTCTCCGAAGGCACCGCCGACATGTATCACGGCGCGGAATACTACTGGCAGGGCAAGTCGCCGGCCTTCAACTTCTTCACCGCCGTGCCGATGGGCATGACCGCCTACGAGATCATGGGCTGGGTGGAATATGGCGGCGGCCAGGCGCTGTGGGACGAGCTGGCCGGCCAGTTCAACATCAAACCCTTCCAGGCCGGCAATTCCGGCCACCAGATGGGCGGCTGGTTCAAGCGCGAGATCAACACGCTGGACGATTTCCGCGGTCTGCGCATGCGGATCCCCGGGCTGGGCGGAAACGTGCTGCGCGAGCTGGGCGGCGCGGCCGTCACCTTGTCCGGCGGTGAGATCTATCCGGCGCTGCAGAACGGCACGATCGACGCCACCGAATGGGTCGGCCCCTGGAATGACCTCGCCTTCGGCTTCTACCGCGAGGCGCCCTATTATTACGGCCCGGGCTTCCACGAGCCGGGCTCCTGTCTCGGCGTCGGCATGAACCGCACCGTCTGGGACGAGCTGGCCGACGATCACAAGGCCATCATCCAGTCGGCCTGCCTGACGGCCAACAATCTCTCCCTCGCCGAATTCCAGCACCAGAACGGCATCGCGCTTGACGTGCTCGTCAACGAGCATGGCGTCGAACTGCGCCGCTTCTCCGACGAGATCTGGACGCGGATCGGCGAGATTTCCGAACAGGTTGTCGCCGATACCGGCAATGCCGATGCGATGACGCGCCGCGTCTATGAGAGCTATCTGGACGCGCGCAACAAGATGCGCCAGTGGGGCCGGATTTCCGAAATGCCCTACATGGTCCAGCGCGAACGCGTGCTGGGCGGCTGACGTCCATGCGCCCCGGTGACCGCCTGATCCTGGCCGTTCTGGCCATCATCATCGCCCTGACCGCGCTGGATGCCGCCACCGGCGGCGCCATTGCGGGCTGGGCCAATGCGCACCTCGCCGTCTGGGCGCAGGCGCTGGGCGGCTGGCTGATGCGGATCGGGCTTTTCGTCTCGCCCGTCCTGTTGCTGCCGCTGGTCACAGCGCTGATGGGGCGCTTCCTGTCGGTGCCCGCCGGAGCGTGGAACTTCGAACGCAGCCTGATCGGCATTCTCGACCGTATCACCCTGACCATTGGCGGCGCCGCGCGCTGGTTCGCCCTCGGCCTGGTGGTCGCCACCGCGGTGATCGTGATCCAGCGCTATGTCTTCGGCTATGCCTCGACCAAGCTGCAGGAGAGCGTGATCTACATGCACGCCCTGCTCTTCCTGCTCGCTTCGGCCTCGGCGCTCCTCAATGGCGGCCATGTGCGCGTCGACGTGATCTATGAAAAGCTCGACGAACGCGGCAAGGCCTGGACCGACCTGATCGGCACCTATCTCGCCCTGATGCCGATGAGCTTTCTCATCCTGTGGTCCTCGACCGGCTATATGAATTCCACTTGGCGCATCCTGGAACAATCGCGCGAGAGCGACGGCCTGCCCTTCGTCTTCCTGCTGAAGACCGCCATTCCGGTGTTTGCCATCATGATGATCCTGCAGGGTTTCTCGATGGCAGCCCGCGCCGCCATGACGATCGGCAAGGAAACCCCGCCGCCCCTGCCCGATACTTTCAAGGGCGAGGTCTGACGCCATGAGCTTCTTCGTCGAGATCCTGCCCTTCCTGATGTTCATCGCCGCCTTTGCGGCGCTGCTGCGCGGCTATCCCGTCGCCTTCACCCTGGCCGGCGTCGCCCTGGGTTTTGCGCTCCTGGGCGTCTCCATGAGCCTGTTCGACCCGATCCATTTTCGCGCCTTCCCGCAGCGCATCTACGGCAATCTGATGGAGATGGACCGGCAGATCCTGGTCGCCGTGCCGCTCTTCGTCTTCATGGGCGTGATGCTGGAAAAATCCCGCATCGCCGAGGAATTGCTCGAGGCCATGGGCGCGCTCTTCGGCACGCTGCGCGGCGGGCTGGGGATTTCCGTCATCGTGGTCGGCGCGCTGCTTGCCGCCTCGACCGGCATTGTCGGCGCCACCGTGGTGACGATGGGCCTCCTCTCTTTGCCCACCATGCTCAAGCGCGGCTATGACCCCGCCCTCGCCGCCGGCTCGATCGCGGCCTCGGGCACGCTGGGCCAGATCATCCCGCCCTCCATCGTGCTGGTGCTGCTGGGCGACCAGATCTCCAACGCCTACCAGGAAGCCCAGCGTGCCCAGGGCATTTTCTCGCCGGACATCGTCTCGGTCGGCGACCTGTTCGCCGGCGCACTGATCCCGGGCCTGATGCTGGTCGGTCTCTACATCGCCTACCAGATCGTGATGGCGATCTGGAAACCGGAAAGCGCGCCTGCCGCACCGGCCAGCGAAGCCCATGCCGACTGGGGCGCCATCCTGCACGCCCTGCTGCCACCGCTGGCACTGATCATCGCCGTGCTCGGCTCGATCCTCGCCGGGCTGGCCACGCCCACCGAAGCCGCCGGCGTCGGCGCCGTAGGCGCCAGCTTCATCGCCGGGGCCCGCAATGCCGGCCGCGACGGCAATCCGCCGCTCGGCCAGCTGGCCAGCTATGCCGGTCTTGTCGCCCTGATTGCGCTGATCGGCCTGGTGGTCGTCGCCAATATCGGATCGGACAGCCGGGTCTATGTCACCGATCTGGGCACGCTGGGCGGTGTCGTCACCGGCGCGCTCGTCACCCTCACCCTGCTGGGCGCCGGCTGGAGCCTGTGGCGTCTCAAGCGCAATGGCGTGCTGGACGAGGTGATGACCTCCACGGCGACCATCTCCGCCATGGTCTTTGTCATCCTGATCGGCGCCTCGCTCTTCTCGCTGATTTTCCGCGAGCTGGGCGGCGACGAAACCGTGCAGGCCGCGCTTGAAGCCGTGCCCGGCGGCGTGTTCGGCGCGCTGGCCGTGGTCATGCTGGTGATGTTCGTCCTCGGCTTCTTCCTCGACTTCATCGAGATCACTTTCGTGGTGGTGCCGATCGTGGCGCCGATCCTCCTGATGATGGGCGTCGATCCGGTCTGGCTGGGCGTGCTGATGGCGATGAATTTGCAGACCAGCTTCCTCACCCCGCCCTTCGGCTTTGCGCTCTTCTATCTGCGCGGCGTGGCGCCGGAGACGGTGAAGACCACCGACATCTATCGCGGCGCCATCCCCTTCGTGATCATCCAGCTCCTGGCAATCCTCGCCGTCGCGGCCATGCCCTGGCTGGCCACGGCCCTGCCAAACTGGCTTTATGGGTAGATGGCTTCACCTGGTCCTTCCCCTTGATGGGGAAGGTGTCCGGCGCAGCCGGACGGAAGGGGTGAACCCGGCCGTCTGAAGTTCGCGAAAACCTCGCGGTCACCCCCTCCGACCCGGGGCTGCGCCCCGGCCCACCTCCCCCATCAAGGGGGAGGACGAAAACGAAGGATATCCGGTCGATGACAGCGCTGAACAAGATCGAGCTGGAACGGGTTTTCATCGCCGTGCTCGCCTTGGGCATCACGGCGGTCTTCGCCTGGATGATCCGGGACTATCTGGCCACGCTCTTCCTGGCCGGGGTGATCGCGCTCTTCCTGTCGGGCCCGCATCGCTGGCTGGCAGCGCATATGGGCGAGCGGCCCAAGCTGGCGGCAATCCTGCTGGTGACCGGCGCCCTGCTTGCCTTCGTCATTCCCTCAGCCATCCTGCTCGGCGTGGTCGCCGAACAGGCGATCGACATCACCCAGCGCGTTACGCCCTGGGTGCAGGAACAGGTCTCCCAGATCCGCGATGACGGGCTTTACGGCCTGCCCGACTGGATGCCCTTCCGCGAGACCATCATCCAATACCAGGCCACGATCACGACCCAGCTGGGCAATCTGGCCGGCACGGTGGGGCGGCTCCTCGTGTCCAGCCTGCGCGCCGGCACGGGCGGTTTCCTCGTTGCCACGCTGAACTTCTTCATCCTGGTCTATGCGCTGTATTATTTCCTGCTGACCGGCCGCAAGAGCGCGCACCAGGCCCTCAGCCTGCTGCCGATGACCGGCGAGGACCGCGACCTCCTCGCCGAACGCGCCACCTCCACCATCCGCGCGACCGTGAAGGGCACCTTCGTCATCGCCCTCGTCCAGGGCGCACTGACCGGGGCCGGCCTCTATGTTGCCGGCGTGCCGGGCGCGATCTTCTGGGGCGCAGTAACCGCCCTGCTCTCGATCATCCCGATGATCGGCCCACCGCTGGTCTGGATTCCGGCCGCAATCTGGCTGACGGCCTCGGGCCAGGTCGTGCCGGGTATCGCGCTGGCCGTATGGGGCGCGATCGTCGTGTCGACCTCCGACAATCTCCTGCGCCCGGCCCTGGTGGGCAAGGATGCGCGCATGTCCGACCTGATGGTGCTGATCTCCACCCTGGGCGGTCTGACCCTGTTCGGCGCCGTCGGCATCATCATCGGCCCCGTCATCGCCGCCCTCTTCACCTCGGTCTGGTTCATCTTCCGCGAGACGTATTCGGGGCTTCTGGAGGCGGAAGGGGAGGATGCGGGTGATACGCCAGCCGAAGACGGCTGATCACTGCCCGGCGAAGACCGGCAGCACGTATTCATCCATCAGCGCGAAGGGCCGTTCCATCTCCGGCCAGCGGCCGTAATTCTCGCCGGTAAAGACGGCCACAAGTTCGAGCTCCGGGAAGATCATGATGAACTGGCCGCCATTGCCCCAGGCTTCCCAGGAGCGCACCTGGCGGCCGGCCACATCCCAGTCGCGCATGCGCCAGAGATAGCCGAAATCCTCACCATGCAGGTCGGAGACCGCATGCGGCGCGACGGAGGCCTCGATCCAGTCTTCCGACAGGATGCGCGCGTCATTCCATACACCACGATCGAGATAGAGCTGGCCGAACCGCGCCATATCGCGCGGACGCAGTGACAGGCCGCCGCCCGTCATCGCCAGCCCCTGGCTGCCGCGCGAATTGGTGATCGGCCAGCGGTATTCGGTGATACCCAGCGGGCCGAACAGATAGGTGTCGGCAAAGGCCGGGATGCGCTGTCCCGACGCGCGGGTGATCACATTGCCCAGGGTCACCACGCCGCTCGTCGCGTAAGAGAAGACCTCGCCCGGCGGATGGGCCAGCGGCTGGTCGAGGTAGAATTTGATCCAGTCATCGGTGGGATACATCGCGTCTTCATTGCCGCGCACACCGGATGTCATGGTGAGAATGTGGGCAATGGTGATGTCGCGCTTGGCCTCATCCCAATTGGCGATCTCGCCCTCATATTCCGGGAAATAGTCCAGCACCGTCGCCCCGGCGGACGGAATGAAGCCGTGGTCGATCGCAATCCCCATAAGGGCCGAGGTCACCGTCTTGGACGCCGAGCGCATATTGTGCAGGTCGTCCGGGCCCCACTCGCCGAAATAGGTTTCATGGATCAGCTCGCCCCGATGCGCCAAGAGGACCGCGCTGATGCCGATATCCGCCTCCCCGCGGATCTCCGCCACCATGGCGTCCAGAGGTGCGGGATCGAGACCGTGCGCCTCCGGCGTGGCAGTCTGCCAGCCGTCTTCGCGCGCCAGCGCCGGCGTGCCTGCCAGCACCGCAAAAGCCGCGACCATCCCTGCCATCTGACGGAATTTCATATGCAATTCTCCCCGGAAACCGGCGCGCAGACTTGCACACAGGCCGCAGGAGACAACTTAAATCACGCTCATTTTGTGCTGGGCTGTATCCATGCTGCTCGGGAAGACGCGAGCGACGCTGCCAAACGCCGTCACCCTGACGAAAGTCAGGGCCCAGCTCGCGGAAACAGGTGTGTCCCATCTAGCCGCGATTGCACCTCGCGCGATGGATCCTGACTTTCGTCAGGATGACGGTTGAGAGGTGGTGGATATCGTTCGCTCCCGTTTTTCCCGGAAGCACGACAGCGCTGTCCGGGACCTACGTGAGACTCATCGGTGAAGGCGACCCGCGGCCGGTCCCGGCTCTGCGGCCC